>Ga0209700_104502_pt1 | contig 25021 bp, 7 predicted proteins | sample SiratroredBW_FD_187528 | JGI IMG/M metagenome (GOLD analysis project Ga0209700, IMG submission 187528) | Root nodule microbial communities of legume samples collected from California, USA - Siratro red BW (SPAdes) (version 2) | ecosystem: Host-associated > Plants > Roots > Nodule | place: USA...
GAGTAAAAAAACACTTGTTATATATATATATATATATAACCTAAGAACCACTGTTGATCCTTGATCATCAAATCATGGAGGGTTTTGGTGTTGAAGGTGAGTCTGAAAAGCTAAAGGCAATTTTTCTGCCTTTCATGGTGCCGAGTCATCTCCTACCCGTTGTAGACATAGCTCGGATCTTCGCCATGCATGGCGTCGATGCCACCATAATCACCACACCAGCAAACGCCGCTGTTTTTCAAAGCTCCATCGACCGTGACGCCAGCCGCGGTCGCTCCATTCGAACCCACCTCGTCAAGTTCCCGCACGTGCCAGGTTTTCCAGAAGGCGTGGAAACCCTCCACGCTTCCACTTCCGAAGACATAGCAAGAGAAGTCTACGAAGCACTCACCAAAACTTTCCAAACTCAATTACCACTACTCTGCCATCAACTCAAACCCGATTTCGTAGTCTCCGACATGTTCTACACTTGGAGTGTCGATACTGCTGCCGAGTTCGGAATTCCGAGGCTCATATACATTGGTGGAACTTACTTTGCTCACTGTGCGATGGACTCTCTCGAACGGTTTGAGCCTCACAAAACGGTAGACTCGGAAGACGAGAGCTTTGTGATTCCTGGGTTGCCCTACAACTTGGAGATGACACGTTCGCAGATACCGGTACGGTTTAAGACACCCAATCACGTGTTCTCCAACTTAATGAAGATGGTTAGGGAATCAGAGAAAAGGAGCTACGGGTCACTGTTGAAAAGCTTTTATGCGTTTGAAGGAGCTTACGAGGAACTCTATAGGGAAATGACAGGGACTAAGAGTTGGAACGTGGGACCCGTTTCGTCCTGGGCGAACCAAGATGCTTCGGATAAGGGTTCAAGGGGGCATGGCAAAGAAGGGGAAGAAGGAAAAGAGAAAGCGGGTTGGCTTGCGTGGCTTGATTCAAAGCAAAAGGGGTCTGTTGTGTATGTGTGTTTTGGGAGCATGAACGTGTTTTCTGCCACACAGCTTATGGAAATAGGCCACGGGCTTGAAGATTGTGGCCATGATTTCCTCTGGGTGGTGAGGAAAATTGATGATGGTGAAAATAGGAGTCTTGTGGAGGAGTTTGGGAAGAAGGTGGAAGCAAGCAAGAAGGGGTATCTGATATGGGATTGGGCTCCGCAACTTCTCATTCTGGAGCACCCTGCTGTTGGAGTTATGGTGACTCATTGTGGGATGAACACGATCATTGAAACTGTGGATGCGGGTTTGCCGATGGTGACGTGGCCTCTTTTTTCCGAACAGTTTTTCAACGAAAGGTTGCTGGTGGATGTGCTGAAGATCGCAGTGTCAGTTGGAGCAAAAGAATGGAAAAATTGGGGTGATTTTGGGAAAGAGATTGTTGCGAGGGAGAAGATAGCAAAGGCGATTGGTTTATTGATGGGTGGAGGAGAAGAGAGTGAAGAAGTGAGAAGGAGAGTGAAAGCGCTGAGCGAGGAGGCAAAGAAAGCAATCCAGATCGGTGGCTCTTCTTACAACAGTTTGAAAGATGTTATTCAAGAAATGAAATCATTCAAACTTCAAAAGCTCAACCCAAAATTTGAGGAGCCTGTGGCTTAGGGAGAATTCTTGTTTCTTAATAAGTTATGACCCTCTTTCTACTACTCAAATAATTTGTTTTTAAGTGTAAGTTGCAAAAAGACTCATGAAATAAGGTTCAGTATTTACCTTGCTTGTTACTGGTGATAATTGTGTTCTGATTAAGATGATATTCGTGGCACCCCTTGCTGCGATCCCTTTTGTCTCCCTTTCCTCCCGCTTTAAAATCGGGTTTAATAATATTATTTTTACATTACACCCATTTCACATTTCCTTTTTATAATAAAATATTATATTTTGATAAAATAATATTATTTTCATGGAGTGTAAATTACTGTATCATTGCTCAATTGGGTTAGTAAGGAGTCAATAAAATATGATTTCTGAAAGACAAAAACATGATCTATGCCAGATGATACTGGTGCACATGTCCTCTTGCAAATTCCACCGAATCTCAATTCAATCTCAAGAAGTTATGTTTGTAAGCATCAAGAAGTCCTTATAATTATTTCTTTAGTTCTTTCTATTGTGTTAAGTTTGTATTCCATGAACACAATATTTTTTTTTGGTTTTTTTTATTAAAGTTGTGCTCTTAAACTATTTTTTTAAGTAAGCGCGATAGTTTTTTAACATTTTAAGTTTAGAATGGAGAGCGCAACTTCCTTTTATTGTTTTTTCAGTATTGGATTTAGTTTTGTTAGGTTAGTAAAATTTTCTTAAATTATGTATTTAGATTTTCTTTTTTAATTAACTTTGTTAGGTGGTTTAAAACATTATCACAAAGGAAACGGTTGTAAGAAAAGATTGAAGAAAATATTATTGTATATTAAAAGATAGTATATACAATAACAATTATGACTATAACTATGGATGACAGAGAGGACACTCACAATGTCTGCTTTTGTACATACTTATACTTACCATAAGGTTCTGTTTGTTTCCATTTTTTTAGCTAAGACAAGTGTAGAAAGTTGATATAAAATTACTTAAAATGAGAAAAAATTGATAATTTCTGTGAACTAAAGAATAATCTTTCTCTGAATTAAAGAATAGATTTTAATAGAATTTGGGTGATTTATTGTGTATAAATTTTAAGAAGTAATTATTTATATAATTAATTATATTTTAATATTTATATTTTGTATAATAAAATAAAAAAAATTAATTTTTAATTTAATTATATTTTATAAATTAATTTTTATTTTAAATTATTTAAAATAAATATTTTAATTTTTAAAATATATTAATATAAAAAATTAATTTCTACTTATCATATCATTTATAAAATATATTAAATTCATCCTCTTAAATTTTATTATCCTTCTCTTAATTCTATCTTGCTCTTAATTCAAATGGTTAAATTTTTTTTTAAAATCTATTTAAATTCATCTTCTTAAATTCACTTCTTCATCGATACAAACTCTCATTTTTAATAATCTATACAATTAATACCACTTAGAGGAAATTGTTGTGACGGGTAACCAACATCTGTCTGGTCATTTTATCCGATACAAACAATGCCGGTTTAAAATTGTTATTAATTTTTATATATTTTTAATGATGTTTGTATCTACTAATTTTCAAACTATTGTTATTGACAATTATTTTTAATCGTTAGATTATTTTTGTACAGTATGTATCAGCTACCAACTATAACCAAATTTCGCAAGGTGGGGTGATTAGTTTTTATGCAGATATGAAATTAAGACAAGGTTTTTGACATAAAATGAATCTATTTGGTTCCAGTAAAACGAATGCGCAACTTACCTTTCAAGTGGAATGCAGAATGTATAGGTGTAACACAGTAATCCCCTCCATGCCTTTCTTTCTCTGTCTCTCTCACAAACTATATATATATATATATATATATATATATATATATTTCATTTATTTCAAAATCTAAATATTTTAAAATTATTGAGATTTAAATATTTTTTCAATTTAATCAGATTTTTAAACAAAATAGGTTTATATTTATTCAAAAATAGATGATATTCAAAAATAGATGATTTGAAGAAATAATAATAAATAAAAGTTTTGAATATATATTTTGAACTGTTATAATGTGAACGATATCAGTGTGAAAAAAAAAATACTAATTATATCCAATTAAAACATAAGAAACGGTGTACATTAAACATAACAAATTATCTATCCGTATTTATTTGAAAAGATTTAATAAATATGTGAGATGAAATTACATAACAATGTGAATCAAATATTTAAAATCAATATTTATTATCATATAATTACATCTAACAAATAAAAAAAGAGAATAATGAGTAACACATTTCTTCTCTGGCACAGAGAGAATATTTTACTTTATTTTCTTATTTATTTTATTTATATTAAATTAAATATTTTTAATTGAACTTTTACTTGAAATGTATGGCTCGTATTATATGGATGACTGTTTTTTTTTTAAGATTTTTTTTTCAAATCAAAATCAATTAAAATTTAAAGAAAAACTTTTAAAATTTATGTTGAACCACGTGCGTTGATCTAAATTTTAGATATTTTTTTCTTGTCTGATATACAATCTTGTTTGCTGTAAATTTATCTAATATACAAATTCACTTTTTTATTTTTTTATATATATAATTCTTTTATTTTTTTATATATATTTGGTAAATTTACGTGGGCATGACTAAAAAAAAGTTATTTAGAGACTAATTTAATTGTGACCAAAATAGTCAATAAATAATAATTAAATTTAGTTACCAATTAAATAAAGATAATTAACTACAATTAGTAACTATTTTATTTGATACCAAATATTAATTATAACCAAAGTAATCAATAAATTAATAATTGAATTTAATTACCAATTAAGTAAATATAATTAATTATAATTAGTAATTATTTTATTTGGTAGTTAAAAATTAGTCTTTAAATAGTTTTTTTTTTATAGTGAATGTTATATATGCTAAAAATTAGTCTCTAAATATTTTTTTTTTGTAATGAATGTTATATAACATAACTAGCCATAATTATCAAACTTAATATATCAAAATTAAAAAATTTTCTTTTGGACTAGGAAAATTCCACAAAATGATGTTTAATATTTAAATATCAGTAAATAATAAATAAGGGAGTATACAATCCATCTACGTTGCACAGGAGTGAAATGACTTTGTTTAACGAGTTTATTTCTCCTAGACATTTTATAAAATGAGAATCATTCTCCATTCTCTCGTTGTTTAAAAGAATCAAATTCAAAATTTAGAAGCTTGACACTAATAACTTGTTAATTAAACTCATATGAGGATTTCGTATAGATTAGACGAGGTAGTAAAAATCTGATAATCTGTAAAAGAAGAAATTCTACCAAGGTGACTAAGTGAGTACAAAAAAATAAGTGTCAATCACCACCATGTGGGAGTTTACATAAACAAAAATTCTAGATAGTAAGTACAAAATTAGTTATATATATAAATAAATAAATAATTGTAAAATAATATTTATACATTTACATTTTATTTTTTATCCTACTTTCATTACATTTTCTTCCTTTTTTTCTTTATTTCCTATAATATAATCAATTATATTTTTTATTTCTCTCACTTTCAACTAGACCAGAAAATAAGATTTCCGCAATAATCATATATTAACATCCTTTAATTAAAAGAAGGCACGTGTACTACTCATAGAATACATTTTACTTGTATTTTCCTACAATCATCTTTCTTTCTATTATAGACTATATTTTACTTTATTTTCCTACTATTACCTTTTTTTCTATCAGAATATATTTTACTTTTATTTTCCTACTATTATTTTATTCTAGTGTCAAATCTATAACAAAAGTATCATAAAATATATCTGAATTCAGCTTGTAATCTATATAATATTTCAGAATTTCATAGATCATGCATCAACTTCAAAAGTATACCTACTGACTTTTAGAAACACTATACTCCATCATTACTTCTTTAATTAGCTTTTTAAAATAATCCCTTGCATTACATGTGTTGCATTAAATAATGATTATTGTTTTCCTTTTACTAATTTAATATAACAAGGAAAGAGGGACAAATGACTAAAGCAAACACAGAAAGCAGACACTAAACACGATAAAACAAGGGTCCATAATACGGAGTTCAATTAATATATAAAAAAAAAAAACTTTTAAGTCTTTCTCTATAAGAGAGTAAAGAAAAAATGGGCAAAATTTCCAAACTGTTAAGTAATTTTTTCTTTGAAATTTCTAAAATAGTATATTTATTTATTTATTTTTAGATATGGATAAATAGTATATAAGAGACACGATATTATTATAAAAAAAATATAGTTTTATTTCACGATTTAATATAAAATTAAATAAAATAGTAAAAAGAGAAAACAATCTTAATTTATTAGATAAAATTATGGATCTAATATTTCAATCAATGAGTTAATTAATATAGTGAGAATACTGTACGATTTTTTGTAAGGTTAATATTCTTCAACCATTCATTTTCTGTTCTTGTTTGACACTTGTGATCTATTGCTAATGTGTAACTAAAATAAATACAAAAAATTTAATTTAATTTGAATAGAAGAGTGGTTACTGAGAAGAAAAGTTACATGCTATGAATTTAGTTATTAATATATGAAATAGATTTAGTTAATAATAAATATAATTTAAAAATTAACAATAAATTCATTTAAAAAATTATATAATATTTTCAAATTTTTCATTCTAAATTTATTGCTAAATCTTAATTTTATTTTAATTTTTTTATATTAGTAACTAAATTCAAATATCAAACTTAAACTTAATTTTGCTAAATATATTTTATTACTAAATATTAATTTACTTTAATTTTTTTTTCAAAATCAAACTTACTTTTAATTTAGTTCAATATATAAATCTCATACTAATATCATTTTTTATTTTAATTTAAACAATAATCCCCTCAACCATATTATTGTTTAATTTCAAATTAATTTCACATTTGTTTCAATTTAATTTTAATTATTTTTATCAATAATTAAAACCACTTTTGTAACTGTGCATTTATTTTAGTTGCACATTAGCAATACATCACAACGTGCCAAATAAAACAGAAGAGGATTAGGTGGAGAATATTAACCCTATTAAAATGATACAGTATTCTCACTATATTAATTTACTCATTAATTGAAATATTAGATGCACAATTTCATCTAGTAAATTAAGATCGTGTCCACTTTTTAGATTTCATTTAATCTTATATTAAATTGTGGAATAGGGTCACGATTTCTTTACAATAATATTGTGTCTATGCACAATTTATCCATATCCGGAAATAAATAAAAAAATGTATCATTTCAGGAATTTAAAAGAAAAATTACACCAATTTAAAACCGAAAAAATGAAAAGTGATGTTGTTTAAATTTGGTAAAAAAGAGTATAAATATGTAAAAAAATGAATGAAAATTTGTAAATTATTAATTTGAAAAAGTATAAGTTGCTAGTTATTTTTCTTTTAGTGCTATTGTATTATATCTTACAAGGTAAATTACCCTAGATAAAAATATAACTTAACTTTTGCAACCACCAAAGTACCAGTCTGTATTTGTATTTCAAGATATGTCGAACTCGGACGCAAGCGTCATCACTCTTCACGCTTCTGGGGTCATGTAATATTTAAGAAAAACTCACATATTTAGCTTCATTCGCTTATGACTAGGCTTAGTAACTAATAGGAACTTCAGATTCTCGTATGTCACAAGAAATCCCTTCCTTAAAAGAACAGAAGTCTACCCTAATTAAGTATCTTTTTTTTTAACATGAGGACAGTAAAATAATAATCACGTAAATGAAACGTTACATAATCAATTAAAAAAATACGAAATTCTTTAACAAAACTACTTAACTTCAAATTAAGCATCTTTCAAAAAAATATTTGGTTATGTTTTCATCACCCATATTTTGATCTATATATTTCAATAAAATCTAGATTAACGGTAAATCATTATAAAATTATGTATATAATCATAATTTAATAAGAAAGAAATAGTTGTATAGTACGAGGTCACGCGCACCATAACTAGGATTATTATAATATTAACTTTTATGTACCCTAGCGAAACGAGAGGGCTTACAAGAATAAATATGAATTTACGTATTTTTAGGTAATTAAGTGTGAGTATAAGTTTAATAATGAGAAAATTGAGGAATATATAAAAAAGGAAGATCTTCAAACTCAATATCTTTAAGGTTTTAAATTGAAAGTGGTATCATTTTTCTTGTGGGTTTGGTTCATTTCTCGTTTTCGTGAGATCTCTCCGGTTTTGTCTCTTTGGAATACCTTTTCACTTAAGCTTGTCCCATATAAGTGTGTGAACTGCGGTATAAGTAGGAGTTTGTCAGGTACTCATATTTGAGGAAGAGTGTATCAACTGGAAGGCACTCTCACTTAAAAAGGAAATTGTTAGCTATTTGAGTAAAGAAATTGTTAGCTATTTGAGTGTGAGTGTAAATCCCATATATTTAGTAGAAATGAGAAAGTTAACAAGATATAATAACCCACAAATCCCAATATCTTTTAAGATTTTGTATTTAACGTGCAGTAATTCCCTTATGTACGTTTAGTTGATTTCTCGTTGTTGTTTCGAGATCTTCCCGATTTTGTCCCGAGTATCCGATTTTGCCCCCGGACTACCCAATAATGTATTCTATATATACAGAACAGAAACACAGAAGCGTCATCTTCCGTTACAGATCCATAATCATGGGGTCTTCAGAGGTCAAAGGTGAAGATGAAATGCTAAAGGCTATTTTTCTTCCCTACATCTCAACCAGCCACCTCATTCCCGTGGTGGACATGGCGAGGCTCTTCGCCATGCATGGGGTGGACGTCACGATCATCACCACACCGGCAAACGCCGCCGTTTTCCAAAGCTCCATCGACCGTGATTCTAGCCGTGGCCGCTGCATTCGAACCCATGTGGAAAAGTTCCCGCAAGTCCCTGGTTTGCCAGAAGGTGTGGAAACTATCAACGCTGATACTCCTCAACACCTCGCGAAGAAAATCAGCGAGGGACTGTCCATTCTCCAGGGCCAATACCAGCAACTCTTCCGTCTTATGCAACCTGATTTCATTGTCACCGACATGTTCTACCCTTGGAGTGCTGATGCTGCCAATGAACTTGGAATTCCAAGGCTCGTTTATGTCGGGGCCAGTTACTTTTCTCACTGTGCAATGAACTGCGTTGAAGAGTTTGCGCCGCACGCCAAGGTAAATTCCTATCAAAGCACGATTTTTAAACATGTATATCCGAAAGTGGTAAGGATTAGGTTACCCTTCAGATATGAAAAGATACGGAAAATGGAACCTGTTTAAAGTAATCTCACGTTTGATTTGAAGCCTATGAACATACTTAGTTGGGTCTGTAAAATTAGAGTTATATATTCATTATGTCTTTGTGTATGTGCTTGATAGGTAGATTCGGATAGTGAGAGTTTTGAGCTTCCTGGGTTGCCCCACAAGTTGGAGATGACTCGTTTGCAGTTACCGGATTGGCTTAGAGAACCAAAGCCCTATACCTATTTAAAGAAGAAGATTAAAGAATCAGAGAAGAAGAGCTACGGGTCACTGTTCAAGAGCTTTTATGAGTTTGAGGGAGCTTACGAGGAGCATTACAAGAGAGTCATGGGTACCAAGAGTTGGAGTGTAGGACCAGTTTCGTTGTGGGTGAACCAAGATGAGTCGGATAAGGCTGGTAGAGGACATGCCAAAGAAGGGGAAGGAAAAGGAACAGACGAAGAGTTGATTAGATGGCTTGATTCCAAGAAAGAGAATTCTGTTCTGTATGTGAGCTTTGGGAGCATGAACAAGTTTCCTACCTCACAGCTTGTTGAAATAGCCCACGCACTTGAAGATTCTGGCCATGATTTCATATGGGTGGTTAGGAAAAGCGATGATGGGGCTAGGGGTTTTCTGGCGGAGTTTGAAAAGAGGGTGCAAGGAAGCAACAAGGGGTATCTAATATGGGGTTGGGCACCCCAACTTGTTATACTAGAGCATCCTGCCACTGGGGCTGTGGTCACTCACTGTGGGATGAACACTGTGTTTGAAAGTGTCATTGCAGGATTGCCAATGGTGGCTTGGCCGATATTTTCGGAGCAGTTTTTCAGCGAGAAGTTGGTGGTGGATGTGTTGAAAATTGGAGTGTCGGTTGGAGCAAAAGAATGGAGAAATTTGAATGAGTTTGGGAGTGAGACAGTGAAGAGAGAGGCCATAGGAAATGCCATTGCTTTGTTGATGGGTGGAGGGGAAGAGTGTTTGGAAATGAGAAGGAGAGTGAAAGTGCTGAGTGATGAGGCAAAGAAAGCAATTCAAAGTGGAGGCACTTCTCACAACAATTTGAAAGGGCTTATTGAAGAGCTCAAGTCACTCAAACTTCAAAAGGATAATAGCAAAGGTAATTGAGGAGATACCCTTCAAAAGCCCTGTAGAAGATGTTAGATCCTGAGAGTTAAGCTTTTACATATTTTTAATGTATCATGCATGCTGCTACAAACTATTGATGAAGTTATGCTTAGCTTTCACTTTATACCTATTCTATGTTTAGTTAAGCATTATTTTGTGAGGCATGTAATTGTTTGAAGAAATAAACACGAGACTGCCCTAACAAGATTGATGGTTCTGGTCTTGTTGAGTACAATTTTTCAGCTTTGGGATTCCCTTGCTGGGACCTATGCCCTCTCCAATGTAAGTTTGATTTAATTTTTAAATATTTATACATAAAGTTGTCTATATAATTTGAAGTTTGCTGTAAGACTTACAAACTTTTATATGATGATGTCGGTTTTTTTAAATAACAGTGCAATTCGTATTAAAATTATCCAGAATGGGTAAAAAACTGACATGGATAAATATATTCAGTTTCCTTAAGAAGAAATTGTGCTATTTAAATAGAGAAAAATGGTGAAAAACAGTCACAATTTCTGTATTAATATTTAAATGGTATTGAGGTGTCACTCTTTTAATTAATATTTCAATTAATATTTAATTAAAATATTATGAATTCAAAATGAAAGTTTCAATTAATATTTAATTCCAGATTATTATACTAACATCAATAATAAAGACTTTTACTTCACAGTTATCACAGCAACTAGCTTACTCACTACACTCTTTATCTCCAACTCTTGCGACCTACTTTTCTCCACTAGCCATCATATTGAAAAGTCACTTTTACATCTAAAGTCTTCTTCCATTATACCCACTAAGTCAAAGTAAGACCAAATGTATAATCTCTCTCCTAACATATTTCACCACATACTCAAACAATAAAGTTCCCCATGATGATAAACTTTTGGTGTCAAACTTATATCCTCAAAACCTACTAAAATAATTGAAAAACATAAAAATTGATAAAAGGTCACAAATTTATTCTTTTTGCAATGATAGCATGCCCTTTCAACTACAACAAGACAAGCAATAAAAACCATATCTCACAACATCAAATACCTTTGAATATTGATGAGAATCTTTTGACCACTGCATTCAAGCAATGTTTTTCTCTTACCTAAATTTAGACTATAAAAAAATAATAATAAGTAATATTCTTATTATTAAATAAAATTAATACAGAATATAATATAAATAATCTTTTTACTTTTGTCTAGTATAACTGGTGCAAGATTCCCTAGATAATAAATTAGGTAAAAACATGTAATATAATGTTGGAGTGCATTGAAAAAAAAAATGCACTTTAGGTTGGGTTTTTTAGAAGTCAATCTAAAACATGTAATATTCTAGACAAAGTTGGGCAATTGCTTTATTCACCCCATCAATTGCTTTATGCACCTATCAATGAAACGAAAAGACGAAATTGTCTATCTGGATTAATATGTAAAAGCTAGGTTTTTCTGAGGCCATTGTTGGCTGCCTAAGGAGTTGGTGGTAAGGCTGCAAAACGACGCTGGTGGTGGTGGTGATTCCCATTTGGGATTGGATTTTGAGTGAAAGGGTTAATACACCATGGATTTGGAATTCCGAAACATGCTTCTGGAAAACACAATTCTAGAATTCAATTTCCGTAAGCCATGATATCCCAAAACGCACTTGCGGAATTTCGTTTCCATAATTGTATTCCGGATTATCATTTTTGGAACTCAATCTTAACCCCTCTTAAACATGTTTCGTATTTCCAATTCTGGAAGCTATTTCCAAAACTCAATTTAGAGAAAACTATTGATCCTACTCTATCCAAACCTTGCAAAAAATAACCACCAAACCTTATCCGCACCACCTTCTCTTACCTCTCAACACCACCACCACCTCCACAAGCGCTCGCCAAAGGAATGGACTCCGTCAATGATAAGGAATGCTCCACCACGAACGCGCTTATTTCTCATTGCACCATTAAACCCATTGCAGCTGCTCCTTTCAAATAAAAATGACAAGGGCACGACTGGTATTTTGAAAAATTATGGAGTGCAGGAAGCAAATGCCTAAAAGATGCTTAATCCCTGATCCATAATATATTTCTTTTCGGCTTGTACTTCTTAAACCTCCACAATTGCTAACTGCACCTCCATCATTACTAACCGCACCCATACTAAGAGTAAAAAAGCTAAAATACTCTCCATCGCTGAACTACGTAGCCATTATTATCACTGTCACTGTACTTCCAACTACACCTCTATTTTTCATTACCACTGCACTCTTTGAGAAGAAGAAGAGAATTGTTTCGAAAAACCCATTCTAAAAGATAGTATAATTGTTTCAAAAATTCTATTCTAGAATGTTTGTCATATGTTTTGGAAAGTCTCTTTCAGAAAGATCATTATAGAAAAACATATAATATGTTACAGAAATTATTTTAAAATATATTTCATATATTTTGGAAAACTTATTCCAAAAGTCCTATTGTCAAATTTTTTAGATCAAGTAATTTAGAAGTCTCCTTTATAAAAAGTAAAATATCATTTATAAATTATGAGGCTGGATTGTACAAATTATGGTGGTGCAAAAAGGAAAAGTCTTGCTTTTGTGGGTGGAAGTTCTTCAAATTCATTGAATTTATTTCCAGCACCCCGTAAATTCTTTCCCACCTTTCAAAACTTTAATACTATTTTCGTTTATAACATGAAAGGTGCAAATGAGTGAAAAACTTAATTCATAAAGGCATATTCTGAAATAAAAGTTATTTGAATGAACATTCCAAAAACAATAAAATCAACTCTAGAACAAATGTTTAGCCTTGTGAATGAAGGTTGCGAAATGCATTATCCCTAATTTTGGAACGTATGACTTAAAATTAGTTTTCTTCATTAATATAAGATAATTTTTTCTTAGATGTACATCAATGTTATTACTTTATTAGTATTGGTTGGGAAAAATTTTCTATTACCCTTGATTAAAATTGGTTTTGTCCAATTTTAATTTGGAGGATTTTTCAGTTAATATTGATTAAAATATTTGTGGTTGACATCATACACAAATAATTTGGATTGAAACCAAATATGAAAAACTCTTATCAACACCGGTTAAAAAATTCTTAATAAACTTTAACTAAAAGACTGAAAAAAATATTAATTAAAAAATTAACGGCTAACATTTTGGATTATTAAATATTATTTAATATTAAATTGTTTTTCGTATTTAACTATAATTAAAATAATTTATACAAACAAAAGAATTATAATTTAGTAAATTAAATTATTTTATACAAACAAAACATTTGAAATGTGAAACGATTTAAATGTAAAACAATTGAAATTTAATGTATTTTGAATTTTTTTAAAATTATAAAATTATGTAAACACACAGTAAGTAAAGTTGGTAAAAAATATATATATAATTCAAACTAAAGAGATTGAACTGAATTACATAAAAAAGTTGAACTAAATTATTTATATATAATTTATAAGATTAGAAAATGTATTCCAGAATCAGATGTATTCCTAATACTTTAAACAATTTAGATTAAATCAAAATTCAACTAAAATCCAGTTTAATCTTATTCAACCATTAATTTGTGCATTTTACTACCCTAGTCAACTGGTGGTCACAGTTTTTATTATATACCTCCATATTACACTCTCTCCATATTATGGAATCACAAAATAACATTTTAAAATATTTAAAATTTTCAAAAAGTACTGTTCAGAATGTAAAAAACTAATTATATACTCCGAGTCATTGTGAAAAAAATTATTTTAAATTATATTTTCTGTCATTACAAGTACATACTGAAAAATAATAATTTTTAATAAAAAAACTCATTCCAAAATGATCGTAATAAAATTTATTAATCACTGGATTAGACAGAAGGTAAATGGTTTCTTTAGGATACAAAGTCAGGAACAAATGATCTAGAATTTTCTTTCACTTGCATGTTGACATTTTATGATCTTGGCTATAAAGTATTTTGTGGTCAGAATATTTGTGTTAAGAACAAGATTATGCTCAAGATCTGCTTTAGCAAAATCCTAAAGGAATGGTTTGTAATGCTAAATTCAATTTCAAATTATAGATAAAATGTTTTTTTTAAATGATTCTAAAATGTATAATTGAAAAACATTGTAGATAATATATAAATATGAAAAAAGTTTTAAAATTTAATTTTTGTTATTTCACTAGGAGATATGAAAAGAATTAAAAATTAAAAAAATGTTTTTATTATTTCACTATTATAAGAACTATAAAAAGAATTATAAATATTAAAAAACAAAAAGCCTCATGTTGGTCTGCACACTTAGCAATACAAAGATGGAAACTTATAAAAAGACTTAATAGATTTAATCATATAATCAAAAGTTTTGTATCACACAACTATATTTAAGAGATAAAATTTAAACCAAACATTTAAAGAGAAGTGAAATATAAATAATAATGTCATTTCATTTTTTTAAAATTAAATAAACATAATTTTTAAATTTTATCTATTTTTTTTAAAGCTTATACAAATCACCTATTTATGTTATGTGTTATGGGCCTCTTGAGGGTCAACAGTCGAATTAAAGGTGTGGGCTGATGCATGTACCCAACTCATAAAATCTAGTATTTTAACTTAATTTGATATTTTCAGTTCAATTTCATTTTATTTATATACATTTTCCATAATATTCTATGTATGTAGTCATTGAATGACTTTCCAACAACAACCCTATTGACACTGAGTCTATATAAACCCAACCTATTACCCGACAACATGAACTGGGTCCATTTCATATATTTTTCAAAATTTTGAGTTTATATTACACATAAAAATAGATAGATTCGGTCCTATAGCTACGACTCTGCATATTCATCTCAAGGAGACTCTAACAAGGTGTCAAAAACTCTTCATTGATGTTAGATTTTGGGTGCTACAACAACATTTTGACTCAGAATAACAAAACAGTATTTGACCTTTTTCAATACATGGGTATGTACTGAGGAACGAGTTTGGATTGTAGTTAGTAAGAGGACATGAGAGAAACTGTGAGAAAAGACAAGGCTAGGTAGTTTCCTGAGAAGAAAATGCCGCCGCCATTGAAATCACATTGAAGCGTGCGTGTCCTTCTGATCAAACCGAGACTTTGTATTTGTGTGAAGCACCATGAACTATATATATACATGAGTTGTCACTAAAAGTCTAAAAGAGTCTCACCTTAGTCCTTGTCCTCAAATGTTTTTCTTTTCACTGAAAATTAGGTTTCGGTTCACACACTTGTTATGTTTCTTTCTTCAATGTTTTTGTAACTGTTAGTTTTGCTTTCTATTATTATGTGTTGCAGACACAGGACCAGAGTATATATAATAAACTTTTTTGTTTGAATCAGAATATATATTTCTAAATTGAGAAGGTATTTTCAGATGAATGAATTTGAAAGCTAACATTGGTTATTTTATTTGACTGTTTTTTATTCTTTGGTTGAATATTCTAAAGACTTTTAAAAGACTAAGCAGATAGTAGTACTGTTATGGATGCAGGCTCTTATCATTTTATATTGCACAGTATAATTCTTTAAAATTTTTCTATTGGTTTCTTCTGCTTTGGATCTTTGTCTAAAAGAATAGCAACAAATTAGAAACCAACAAAGAAAACGATGATTGGGACTTCATTAACACAAACTTTAATTATTTATTTGCTTTGGGACCCTTCTAGTTGATCGACTTAATAATCAAATCAAAATAAAAAAATACTCATTCATTGGTGTTAAGATCAATAACCACTGCAGCAACTTCATAACTTCACCAACTTCCATATAAATTATAAATCCAGAAATTAGGTTTGTGAACTGAGAAGTTTGACTGCTTAAGGAATGTTTTCTCTTAAAAAAAAGATGGTTGAAATAAATTTTACTCTCACATAATTTTTTAATATATATAATTTTATTACGATTTACTATATTTTCTAATTTGTATAACACTAAAAGTTGTTGAGTATTTTAGTTTTACTTAAAAAAAATTAAATGCATACTAATAGTATTGTTTAGAATTGTCAAGAGATTTTTCAAAGATGACAGTTTAATATGTAAATTTCACTAGATATACATGATCAGGGATGTAAAAAAGGTTAAATTTATTTTATGCATAAATTAAAAAAAATATTAAATAATTTTGTAAATTAATTTTAACTCTGTAAAGAGAGAGAGTGTATCTTGGTATGTAGTCACAGCATGCTTGCAGCTGTAGCAATCCCTGATGTAAACTAGAACCATTTATGACTCTCAAGTTTGACTTTATCTCTCATTAATATCAGTGACAAAAATCTTAATTCTTTTCAGTTAAGCTGTCATCATTCTTGAAAGAAAGATAACGCCCTTTGCAACTATGTGCTGTTTAATTATTGAAACTTAAATGTTAATTAATAAAATAATAAATTTAAAAGAAAAAACAGCAAAGCAAAGAGACTGTGTTGAAAAAAATGATTATTAATATTAAAAACTTGACAATAATATTAATAACTATCTCTGTCAAAAGACCTCATAATTCCCTAAAAGCACACATTTCACTTTATTCTATTCTATTCTATTCTATTCCATAGTAACATCTGAGAAAGAAAAAATGATGGTCAGTGATATTGTTTCCACAGGATCAAGGGTCTACAATTGAGCTGTGATCACAGCAACCTTTGATCCTAAAAAATTCCTTGGTGATTTGTTTATCCATAGTGGTTGGATTAGGTCCTTTCTTGGGTCTTCTGATTGTGATTTTCCCAACTTTTGCACAGAATAACCAAACTACCCTTCCTTGTGACCCCTCCCTTGATGTGACCCTTGGGAAGGACCATTCAGCCACTGCATACATTGCATGCAACAACAGAAGGGAAGAAGGACCTCAACCCAAGTCAGCCAAACACAGCACATAGAGTTTCAGAATCCTTTTTTGCCCTTTCCATGTCAGTGACCCTAAACGGTAACAGTACAGTACACTCTGCCTCCGCTGAATTTCAGACAAACAGTGCCATTCACCCTCGCCCAATCACCCATCAGGTGCTTTGTTTTCCACTTTACAAACCAAAACCAACAATAATATATGCATGCAAAACCAAGAAAAACAAAACATCCCTCTATATTCCTTCATGCCCTTTTACCAGTTAAGTGTTAATAACTATTTCTTTTGCTTAATTCAATTAGTTTATTTCTTTTACTCTCTCCACTGGTTTTACGGTTTGGGAGTTTCATTCATTGTCCTTTTTTTTTTCTCCTTCCGTGAGGTCCAGTGGGGCTGAGTGATGAGTGAAAGTTTGTCTGGAAGTGAGTGAGAAGATACGAAATATGAGATAGAAAGAGAGAGAGAGTGGTGTAGCTGTTTCATGCTGCTTTCACATATCCTATGTCGTTATGTGGCTGAGGATTGGGTCCACCGACCCGTAGGCCTTACCCTCTCTCTCATTCATTAATTTTTGGTAGTGAAAATTTTTCATTTATGACAAGGGAGAAGTGAGCAAAATCTGGAAAAGCTTTTCAAGGGGAAAAAAGGTAGAGAATAATAAAGAAAAAGGAAAAATGTTTTGTGAATATGTGTTGGTGTATCTGCATGACACCAAATCAGTGAAGAAACTGAGTGATATTATTGCCAGCTCAAATTTCTCATTTATAACAAGCCAACCTGAGGAGGATATGTCCATGGAGGGGTTCAATATTTGCTGTTCCTGTTAATTTCTTCCTCTTCAATATCTCTTTCTCCCTTCTATCTATTTTCCCTCTGCTAGAATTCGATTAATTTGCTTATCAGTTTTTTTTTTCTGAGATTGGGGTTGTGAATTGAGGAGGACTCAAATTGCATGTGGGTTTTCCAGAATTCTGATTTCAGTTGTGGTGTTCAAGGAGAAAAGGATACTCCCAGAGGAAGCAGAAGAAGGTTAATTATCATATATAGGGCTTGCTATGGCGACATCATCTTCCTCAGCATCACTCTTTGGATTTAGAGAAGACGATCAGAACCAGATGAAGCAACAGCATTCCTTGACACCATCTTCGTCAGCAACTCCAGCTGCACCACCACCCCAGAAGAAAAAGAGAAACCAACCTGGAACACCATGCAAGTATCTTAAATTTTTTTAATCAGAAATTAAGATCTAATCTCTAAATCGCTTCCTATATCAATGACACAATTTTTTTCCTTTCATAGATTGTATCTATTTTTATTCCACAAATGTTCTTTGCTACCCTTTTGTTTCACTTGGGGTGTGTGTCAATTCCCAAGGGAACCCTAATTCATAAACAAATGTAATTAAGATGGACTGAAATTAAATGGGTATGTATGTATGTATGTATTTGGAAATCTTTGTCTTGAAGCTTTCTTGATTTGATTTCCAGGTTTTGGTAGTATGTTCTTTATTTTTTTTTTCTTTTGCCTTGTGTGAAGTAATTAATTTTCTAATAATTTGTTGTTTGGCATTTTTCCATGGCAACAGATCCAGATGCGGAGGTGATAGCACTATCTCCCAAGACCCTAATGGCAACAAACAGGTTTATATGTGAGGTGTGTAACAAAGGGTTCCAAAGGGAGCAAAACCTACAGCTACACAGAAGAGGACACAACCTGCCTTGGAAGCTTAAGCAGAAGGCTACAAAAGAGCCAAAGAGAAAGGTTTATCTGTGTCCTGAGCCCACATGCGTCCACCATGACCCTTCAAGAGCCCTTGGAGACCTCACAGGGATCAAGAAACACTACTCTCGCAAACATGGTGAGAAGAAGTGGAAGTGTGACAAGTGCTCTAAGAAGTATGCTGTTCAATCAGATTGGAAAGCCCATTCTAAGACTTGTGGCACCAGAGAATACAGATGTGACTGTGGCACACTCTTCTCCAGGTAAAATACCCCAAACATAGTACTAATTAACATGCATCTATTGCTGTTACCCTTTTTCCAAACACTCAACTTTTACTAAGTATTTTTACTTATTATGCAAAATTTAGCCTAACACAGCCAGAAATGGCCATAAACAGAAGGAGGAGAACAGTGTCTGGTTTAGTTTGGTTTTGGTTTTGACTTGTTTGGGGTTGGCTTAAGGGTATATTATATTAGATTCTTCTCTTCAAGACACACACACACACACAGCTAAAGTGTGTAGCTAGCTTGCTACAGTGAGGAAAAGGGCTTAGATGCTTTCTTTATCTTCTGAATATGGTTTCCTTTCAATTTGATTGATTAAGATTCTGTCCACTCGATTGGTTGCTTCTCTCTCGTATGGTTTCCTTTGTCATCATTCCTTTCTATTGGTACGGTGGCCAACCAAGAGAAATGGAAGGAAACATCCCCCCACGTGAATCATCTCTGGAAACTGCCTTGGTTATAGGGCTTTCAGAACAAACACACGGAGGAACAGCACCCTCTTTATCCCTCTCTCGTCAAAACACATAAAGCAAATGGAAATAAGGAAAATAACTCTTTCTTTCCCATCCCACCTCGAAAACCCCGCTATTTCCCCATTTTTCTTTTTCTTTTTTTCCTTTCTATTCACGTGTTGCCATGCCATGAAGATGAGAGAGAGAGAGAGAGAGAATATGTGTTTTTGTGTGTGATATGTTGTTACAACCTTTGTTTTCTTCTGGGTTGGCTAGATGTGTTCAGTACTGTGCCCTTGCAGGTTCTCCTTTTCATGATAACGTTATGGCCTAATCAAGCATCCAACTCTCTCTCTGTGTTTTTATGTATCTGGTTCTAGTACTACTTTTCTTTGCCTTCCACATGATTTGAGGTTTTAATATGGTGTGTGAGTGAGTGGTCACGCTGAATTCACATCAGAGATATGCTGTACCTAATAAATGTTAATGATTAACTCACAAAGTGGGCACATCCCTGTTGACAATTTTCATAGCATTGGAGTCAAACCAAGTCCAGTTCCACCACAATCTCACAATCATGGTTCGCTTTTTCTATCTCAAAAAACACATTCAATGTTATTCCTTGCTTCCATTTATTGAACACTCCTCAAGTCAAGTCCTTCACACTGCACTTCTTAATTGATTGGTTAATCCTTTTTATCATCTTCTACTCGAATTATTCCACCTACTTGTTGTGTACCCTTTTGGAAATTTTCAGTTTTCTTCTCATTCGCTTCTCGACTTGGCACCACATTATTTTTTTCTAATTACTCGTTTCATAAATACACGCAAATGTTTGTCCTCGGGCCAATTAAGGCTTTTATTCTTATATTTGGATGTTAACATTTTTTAAGTGATTTTGTCATTAAGATTTTTATTGTCTTTTACTTGGAAAAGCCATGTCCTAATTCTAGTAATCTATGCATACTGTTAGATACGTAACAAGTTTAAATTTATATCATTTTTATACTGTTTCTGAAGTGAACTATTTCATGTCATTTTTTAAAAAAAATTTAAATCAAGTATAAAAATCATTTATGAAAACTTTCCTCCCTCTCCCTCTCTCTTCTCTCTCTCTCTCTCTCTCTATATATATATATATAACACGCTTCTGGTAATAATATACAAAATCATTAGCTTCTACAAACATACACACACACTCTTACTGACCTTTGGTAATTCAAATTAAATTTTGAAGCAACCAATCCTTGATCTAATTCATAAATTTTCGATGATGAACTTCCATTTTCTGGACAACTCATCTGAGAAAATTTAATATATAATTTTAAAAATATTTTTTGATATCAGCAAATTTAAGCCAAAAAAATTACAAGTTATATGGGTTTCAACCAGTATAAATTAATTTCCATTCAGAATTAACTTTCCTTGTTCTGAATTATTTTTAATTAATCCACTCAATCATTCATATATTCTCTGGTAAATAAAAAATTTATATAATCTAAGAGCAATCTCCAACTAACATATAAGTGATTCACAAAAAATAAAAAAAACAAAAGTTAATTATGTATCATGTGGAAATAGATGGAAGACTAATAGTTCAAAATCATGTTATAACATAAGTAACAATGACACACTTCCTCCAAAATATTGAAAATCAATTTAGCTTAACTTGAACATTCGTTAAGTAAATAAAATTTATTCTAAATATAACTTCAAAACCATTATTTAATGATATAAAAATTAACAAACGATTTTTGCTAGAACATTATTTTGTGTGTTCTATCATAAAACTCAATGATCCTTATCATAAGAAGTGTGTGATTAATCCAGTAGTTGTTTGAATGCAGGAGAGACAGTTTCATCACCCACAGGGCCTTCTGCGATGCACTTGCTCAAGAGAGTGCAAGACAGCCACCAAACCTTGGCGCCGCCATTGGCACCCACCTCTTCGGAACCACCTCCAACACCATCCCTCTCAACCTTTCTCAGGTTGCTTCTCACATCTCCAACATCCAAGACCCCACCACCCAACCAACAGAACTCCTCCGCCTAGGTGGTGCCGCCGCCGCCGCCGCCGCCAGAACCACCCAATTCGACCACCTCCTAGGTTCTCCCTTCCGACCCTCCCAACAACAACAACCTTTTTTCATCGAACCTAACCAAAACTACCACCCCGACCAACAACAACCACAAGGGCTGCTCCAAAACAAACCCTTTCAACAAGGACTAATGCAACTCTCTGATCACCTCAGCAACACCAACGCACCCTTCAACCTTCCCTTCCTTTCCACCACCAACGCTTCATTCTCAGAAACCTTTAACAATGCCAACAACACCTGCAACAACAACAACAACAACGAGGGCACTAACTTCTTCACAACTTCGAGCGCTCCTTCTCTCTTCAGCAACAACTCTGTCAGTGCAAACGCCAATGCCAACGCTCTATCTCACATGTCCGCAACTGCACTGCTTCAGAAAGCCGCACAAATGGGTGCTTCCTCGAGCAACAGCACCGCTTCGCTGCTGAAAAGCTTCGGAAGCGCGTCCTCCAGCAGCGGCTCAAAGTCCGAGCAACACAGGCCACTGGTGAATGCCGCAAACTACGGCGGCGGAATCTTCGGAGGGACCGTGAACGAACAGAGTAACAGCAACCTGCAAGACCTGATGAACTCGTTCGCTGTTAGTGGAAACTCTTCCATTTTCGAAGGTGGGTTTGAAGCATACGATCATAACAGTAACAATACCAGCAGGGAGGGAAAAGTGCATGCAATGAGCGGAAGCAGCAGCATTGGAGGGTCTGATAGACTCACCCGCGATTTTCTGGGTGTGGGTCAGATAGTTAGAGGCATGAGTGGGAGTGGAGGGGTTGCACAGAGAGAACCACATGGTTTCAACTTGAGTTCTTTGGAAGCAGATCAAAGAAATAATAGTAACAGCAACAATAATGCTGCGCCGTCAGGTCAAGCTTTTGGAGGTGGTGGAGGGAATTTTCAGTGAGAAAAATCATCTCCCTCGTCCCAACAAAGTACAAAGGTACGTCATCATTTCAAAAACAATATACTATTAATCAGTGACATGTTATGGATGATAATCTCATCATTGCTGTTATGATTCCATAAGGGTTTCCATTTTCTTTTATGTTTTGATGTGATAAAAGTAAGAAGAAAGTGAAGTGGTGGAGAATGTGATGATAATTTTATTAAGCATTTGTTTTGTAAATGGTGGATTGATGAGGGTTAGAAAGATGGTGGTACTTTTGAAAAAAAGGAAAAATGTGTGTGTTCAGAAAAAGAGCGTGTGGTCTGACAAGTTGTCTTGCATGGGGTGGACAACGACGTTGTGCAGTACTTTGTTTCTTCTCTTGTCTTCTCCTTTTCATTTTCTTTCATTTTTGGATATATTTTGGGTTGGCAGAGTCACGAGTGTCAAACTGGGGGACCCTCACTCAACCAATACAATACCTGCTCTTATTAACATGTTCTCCCACTGTCATATATGTATATGTGTAGATTGTTACATATATTTATTGCTTTTTTTCTTATAAATCTTGCAGAGAATGTTTGATCTGAACGAATTTTAAAGACCTTTATATATATATATATAACTTTGTGATGTATATATGTCTTATTGTGATTAGATTATGATAATTTTCTGATGCATTCGTTTTGTTTATTAATTATTTTTGTTTGAAAAAGTATTTTGAAAGTTTTTTTTGCTGCATGACAGGATATAGTTGAAGGTTTTGTGTAAGGTTAAGTTCACTGCTATTATACTGTTTTGGTGTTTTGTTTGTTTATATACATGCTAAATTCTCCTTAAGACTCATAATTCCTTTAAAAATAAAAGGTTTTTTATTCATTGAAAGTGGATATTGCTTTTTCATATAAGAGGATATATTTTAATTGTCTAGAATATGAGAATTATAAATCAGAAACATAAAATTATTTTTGTAAAAGGACAATGGTTAAGATTAACATTCATTTACTACATGACTATTTAAAAAATCATATTCTTAAATAATTTTTTTAACGAACTTAATATAAGTCATGTATACTTAGTTCTTAATTTTAATCATTCAAATTTATTTTATATAACTTGTATTTATATATATATATTGCCTCTTTTAAAATGATAAAGATAAAATAAATCTTTTCATTTCACAAATAAATGAATTATTTAATATTTCAATGCATATGTATGATTTGCAATACAATTGCTTGTATCATTTATTAATTTTTTATAAGCATTTGATGTTAGAACCTATTAAAACAAGTTATTAACCAGACATTTATAAAATCATATAATCACTTACAAAAATAATGTCTTGAAACAAAAAATCTCACCAACTTATGTACTTTAATTTTAATAATTTATAATAAGATCTAAGTAATTAGTATTTATTCATTTCACTGTGGTATAAAAAGCATCCTATCTTTTTAAGTGCCCCAAATATAACATTTTAATTTATTCTCCATCAGTTATTGAAACTTTGCATGCAGTTCTTAGAATATGAGTGTATTATTTGTGACACTATATATAGGGAAACTCCATTTAGGTGGTTCTCTAGTTTAGCTAAGTAATTAAGTAGCAGTTTTAGAATCATCTTTTGAGTTTTGGCAACAGTATAATTCACAGTTGTTCATGCTTTGTTTTTTGCAGGGATTTCAAGTGGCTCCATTGAAACTTGACTCTTCAGCTCATCTAATTAAGGCTTTGTATAAAGTTCAGTATTAGGGAAGCACATGTGTTAAGTTTCTGCAATTCACTAATAGCGCAAGCAAATTAGGCTTCAAAATTAGGGTTCTTCAACTCGGTTACCAACTTTCTGCTTTTTCTTTCCGTTCCTTTCTAAATGTTTATTCGGATTTTAAACAAAGTAGCTTCAAGATTTTCATGGTTTAATTTAATAGATTTTGTTATTTGGACAACGCATTACATTGCTCATATTTAAACTTCACTGCCATCAATGACTTTGTTCATATATACTTTGGCATTTTGTGCTTAAATGTGCTTGGACATCTTCACATCGTGATGGTCCCGTTGTGTCACATGCTTCTTTGCAATGTTTTATAAATTAAGTTAATTTTTGAACTCTGGTACACTGCCTTTAACTGTAGTATATAAGGAATTGTGTCCGAAATTATCATGATCATGTATATATGTATATATTTTTCTTTATATAAAATTTGTATATTCAAGTAGATTGGGATGGTTTTGAGCAAAATGTATATGTCATTAAAATTTATAAATATTTTTAATTTCAAAATTACAACTTAAACATGCATATATAAAATTAAGAGAGAATTATACATAAGCATAAAATGGCTCAAACTATTAGTGTTCATTATTTTCTTTTTCTTGGTTCATCTGACACTCTCCGTAATTAGTTCCACTTCATTGATTTGATTTTCCTTGAAGAAAGTATTTTGAGTCATGATGTGCCCTAAACTGTTTTCATTAATTAGACTGGGTCTTCGTTAAAATGTAGTTCTAATTTGAATATAAGTGAAATGAATTATTCCTACTTTAATTTTAACACTTACTCTTCGATCTTATTTTTTGTTTTTCTCAATTTATAATCTTCATAGTGAACTAGTTATTATAAGTAGATTTGGACAGATTTTTTTTTTTCTAACTGTAAAGACTAATCTAATGCATAATTAATAATGCAAATATGCCCTTAATTAAAAAAAAATTAAAAATGCTAGAGATAATGTAAGTTAGTTGAAAAGTAACTCTAAGAGAAT
>Ga0209700_104504_pt1 | contig 25019 bp, 11 predicted proteins | sample SiratroredBW_FD_187528 | JGI IMG/M metagenome (GOLD analysis project Ga0209700, IMG submission 187528) | Root nodule microbial communities of legume samples collected from California, USA - Siratro red BW (SPAdes) (version 2) | ecosystem: Host-associated > Plants > Roots > Nodule | place: USA...
TTTTTTTTTTTTTTTTAAAATAAAAAATCCAAACTCTCCGCTATGGAGAAAAACACCACAACTCTCTCCGCTGTTAACTACAATGTCCTTTCCTATAAACCTCCCCTTTCATGTAAGACTGTGATAAGCACAATTGGAATTTTTAAATTTTGATAGTGGGAGGAAGCATTTGATAGGGTGCATGAGGCAATGATTTGCATAAGTGCTTAAGCCTCTAATATCACTATATTCTATTTTCAATCTTCTGAAAGTACGTGCTGGACAAAAGACTTAATTCACACTGGGTTTGAGATTCAAATCGTAGATTAGACAGAGGAATAATAAAGTAATTATTTTAACAATGAGTACCCATAACTTTAATTTTCAAAATTAATAAAATATCTGTTTAATATTAAAGAATCCTCATTAATTTAGGAACTAAACCAACTATATTTTTTAATTAAAAGTTTACATTGTAGATATAACTGTGAATCTTTTGAGTCGTTATATGTGATCACATGGAAACTTACATGAAAGAAAAAAAATAAATACAAGAAGTATATGGATCAAACTAACTCATGCTCAAAAACATACAATCAAACTCTCTGAAAAATGAAAAGTTATACAAAATTGAAAATTAGGAATTTCATACATACTAAAGAAATCTAGAAAAATAAAAAAGAAAAGAACATTAAATCAAGTAAAACTCAAATTAAAAATTAACAAGTTACATAATATTGTTTATCTTTTAATGCTTTCAATTACTAAAATTAATATTTATTATCTCAGTAACTAACTTTTGTTTTAGATAAACAAAGAGTAGGACAAGATAAGATCTTACTTATGATATATCACAGGCTAAATTTTCACTCATTTTATTAAAGTGAGATAAACATAATTCTTTTGTAAAGCTAAAGACATTCTCTCCCTTAAATTAGAGTAACATTTTCTCATTCCTAAAATTTTACAAACTAAAAGGAGACAGAGAATATCCTAATCTCATTTTGAATTACTAAAGCAATCCCCACTAATCTTAATTAATCAACTTTAACACGTGATGAAACAATCTGATTTGTTCGTAGATATGGGCATTCCAAGAGCTGGGGCTTCATGTGCTTGATTCGTCTCCCAGCAATGGTGGCTCATATCTGTGCCATTATTTTATTGGTATCTCAATTTTTTCGTAATATCATATTAGTTCGGTATGGGTTTTTTCTTTATCAATAATAAAATTTTCCATAAAACGTATACAAAAGACAAAAAAAAAGCAAAAGAAAATATTGTGTCCCTAATGACCACAAGCCTTAATTATTTGGCCATTAACGGAATAAAAAAAAAACTAGTTGTCCAAACCCAGGTTAATACAGCCGAAGAAAACACACATTCTATGAACAATACAAATACCAAAAAAATTCTACGAACAATACAAATACCAAAAAAATTCTCATTTCCAAAATCCTGTCGTTAACTGAAACATCAACGAACAAAAAATTTCGAAAATGGCAGATTAGTGAACTTGAGACAAAAGAAAATGCATAGAATACTTTGAATAAAGTTTGACGATGATTAGACAAATTGGGCAAATAATTTATTTATTTATTACGGAAGAGTTATGGTAAACAAACTAAGTCATCTCAAATAAAAAATATTATACTTTATCACATGCTTCCCTTTATCATATAAAAATATGCATATTTCACGGACGAAAGAGGAGCAACAAAATTTAGATGCCTTTTTATCACCATTATCATCAACAAAGGAAAACGTGAAAGAGCATCGTGATTAGAACATTTTGTTGTTAGCTTAATTCAGAGTCATTCGATGAATCCGGTCCACACGTACTAAACAACAACACATTGTGGTTTACCGTGTACTGGAAAAAGACATATAAATTACATCAATGAATGTTGACAAAAGGTAAATGTTACATGTTTTTTTTTCCCTAAACTAGCTATCTAGCTAAAAGTTAAAAGATTAATTACCATTAAGCTATATTATCATGAGGTTCTTCTCCTAAAAGTAATTTTACATTATTTCTAACAAGTAGATAAATTTAGGCGTAAACACTCTTATAATGCAATTTCATTTTATATTTATTATAATTGATGAATAAATCGTGTCTTCATACATGAAATCAAGTAAAGGATTATATAACTGGGTGATTAATTTTAACTAAAATTGTATGTTATCGTGACCTGAATTCAGTAAAAAAAAATAGTAAAAAAAATACTGAAAAAAATAAAATAGAAAAAATTATCACGATTTCAATAGAAAAATAGAATAGAAATCGTGTCACTGTGATATGATTAAAAAATATAGTAAACAATTTACACATATAGACTCGTTGAATAATTAACGAATTTAGTACATTAATTCTCACACATGCCCTGGTAAAATAATTAATTAATTTGGTACATTAATATGGTATTTTTACACATGTACTAGTAAAATAATTGGAAAAAGCACAATTTTGATGCAATTTCATTCGTAATTATCATAATAGACATTTATTAGATGCATTGGTAAAATAATTAATTAATTTGGTACATTAATTTGGTATTTTTACACATGTACTAGTAAAATAATTGGAAAAAGCACAATTTTGATGCAATTTCATTCGTAATTATCATAATAGACATTTATTTTTTTATCAAAATGAGTAAATCATGTCTTTGTAACACAATTAAAAGGGATAAAATTGTATGACAAGTAGAAGATTTCGTAACTAGTGATTAATTTTAATTAAAATCATACCAACATGACACAATTTCAATAGAAAAAAGTAGAATTGAGAATAGAATAGAAATTCTCCATATATATATATAGTGACACTCAATTAATTAATTTTGATATATGATGTGCTAATTTGGTATATTAACTTTCACACATACACTGATGAAATAATCATTAAGTCTCACACATGCACTGATGAAATAATTAATTAATTTGATGTATTAATTTAATACTTTAATGCACGGTGAAATAATTAATTAATTAATTAGATCCATTATGATGATTAATTAATTTTGTCATTAATTATACTTTTTATGAATTACCTATTTTTTAAATAAAAAAGAAATTTATTCATTATGATAAATATAAAAATACATTACACCAAATTAATACTTTAGAGGTGAATTTAAGACTTTAATATCATAACATTTAACATCCTAAATCATAAACCTTTATAACTCATTCATTACGAAGCAACTAGACACGGTTTATTTGTCTCCATTCATTATAATTTTTAACTTACTTATTCTTTCTCCATATTAATGATGAGAAAGTTACACTAGAAATATTATATTTACATTTCTCTTTCACTAATTTTAATTAAAGCAGTACCCCGTTTTTTTTTTTATGTAAATGAAAGGGTCCTGTACTGTTCTTTTTCCTATCTTTCCAAAAGTTATTGTATCTCTTGAAGACTTTATTGTTCGACATTTTTTTACACAAATTAAACTTCACCCCATAATTTTTAATCCGAAAATTTTTTGTGACTTACACGTTGAACATCTGTATTTTAAATTTAGATTCAAGTAGATACGACCATAGATTTTCCTTGGTGTAAATACGTCATACATGGGAACTTTTCTCAATGTGATATAAATATTCTATATCCACTAGAAAATTATTTAATGTTCAATCAATTTTTAAAACAAAATAAAAATATAAATCAGGGTAAAATTGAGAAAAAAAAATCATGTTGTTTTAGAAGTTTAAAAATGACAAATAAAAACGAACACGTTTTCTTTTCTAAAGCGACTATTATATAAAAACAGAGAAATTATTGAATTATAATTGTTTCATAAGTTATCAGTTAAAAAAGAAGTTGAATATAAAATAAGAAAAATGGAGATGATAGTATGATGTTTTACATAACTTTTAATTTTTGTTTACAAGTTAATCATTTTAATTATATTTTTTATTTTAAATTATTACTTTTTTTATTGAATATTATACTTTTTTAATTAATATTTACAATTAAATTTAAAATAAAATAAAAGTAGCATACTCTGATTATATATATATATATATATATATATTAATTATTTTGATAGTTAAAAAATAGTTTAATTTAAGGAAAAACTATCATCTATCAATATTTAATCTTGAATTTAATATCAAAATAATAATAATAATAATAAGATATTATTTATAATATAATGATTAAAATAAATAGTATGATATAAAAACATCATAACACTAATTATTATCCATCACTATCAATTTTTATGTAGAAAAAGTAAAATTATTTGATATAATAATTAATAAAAGGTTAATGAAAGAAATGTATTATGTAGAAAAATTAAAAGGAAAAATTTAATAAAAAAATTTAAAAATTAATAGAAAGAACTAAAATATATAAGTTGGTATTTTTAAAAGAGTACTCAATGATTTGAATTGAAGTGTAAAATGTTTGGGATGAGATATTTGGTGTATAGTTGTTTAAAAGACTATTCAAGTGATAATCTAATATGATTTGATTATGGTGATTGATGTTAGATATTTAAGTTTAGGTTTAAGTTTAAATGAAAAAGTTGATAAATATAAATATATAAGAAAAAAAGTTTATAAATTTATTATTCTAATATTTTGGATTGAAGATAGTATCAATTTTTTATATAGATCTGGCTTAGATCTCATTGCGTGTGAGTCTGACTCCAATTTTATTAAAAATTATTAAATTATGAGTTAGAAGGATGTGATTATTTAATTATTTTTATTTAAGTGATGAATGTAATAAATAATTATGTACGATGTTGTATGATATTTCCATATTTAATTTGAGCATGTATATATCTTAGATTTTTTTTTGAAAAAAAAACTTACCATGTGTATGTTGTTTATGTTGCAGTTATGATGAAAATGTGTTTATATATAAAAAGATGATTATATAAGTTCAAGATAATCACATGAATAAATTTAGAAGGATATATATTTTATATATGTTGTATATAATGTAGTGGGGTCATTACAAATTATGTTAGAAATTCACATGTGCTATCCTTACTTTTTTATGAGTGGCTAGAATCTATTTGATTCAAATGGTGTATGCCTTCGAGATTTCAACACGAGATAAGTAAACACGTCCCAAAGGGTTGGGAATAATTAATTTCATATTGCATATATTATGTTCACTATAGGAGTATAATTTCCAAAGGTTATATCTGACATCGAGAGAGGAGTTTATTGGGTTAGGTTGTCATATGTGTTGATGATCTCAATGCTAGACCTAGATCAATAATAAATAACAATTAGACAGTGATAACAAAAACAAAGAACAAACATAAATGGAGATCAACTAGTGAATATAAACAAATATTAGGAGAATTTTAATAAGTAGCCACACAAACAGAAAACAAATAAAAATAACAAACATAAATATAAAGAAAGAATCTGGATGGGAAATTTTGGACAAAGATTTGAACACCCAGAAACACAGAAAGCCAACACCAACAAGATAATAAAGTAAAGGAAATCTAATTAAAGATTTTGAAAACATTTGAAATTTCATTAGACTTTCTCTATTGGTTCTTCATGCAAATTACAAATCTGTGACCATATTTCTCATAAAATTATTATTAGCATATAACTTATGTCCATTGTGAATGCCTTATTATGGTGCTAGCCAAAATAAATATATTAGCATATATTATGGTTGTTCTGCTGATATATTAAATAAAATTGAAAACAGTCAAATATATTTCCAATTTCTCGAAATTTAGTTTAAACTTTACAAAAATTTAATGTCTTCACTCTCACTTTTTTAAAAATAAAATAGTTTTGGTCTCCCTAAAAGCAAAAAAGCATATTAATTTTTTTGTGGAACTAAAACTAAATTTTAAAATATATTAGGAGACTAAAATATACCTTATCAAGTTGAAAAAAGTTGGTAAACCATGCTTATATCGTTGTAGTTGTTTCAATCAAGAAAAGTTAACTTTTAAGAAATATTTACTAAGAGAAGGGAAAATGTGGTCTCATGATTTTATCCAGTAGCGACGAAGGGAATCACTCATTTCGACAACCTTTTTCAACTTTTTTAAACGTGGTACATGAAAAGTTCTGAAAAGGATCAACTTGAACTGCTTTAAGAAGAAAAAATCATATATATAACGTAAGAGTAGGAAATTTTCCGGATACATTTTTTTTATTATATAACTTTACGGTCACAGGACAGTCAAATATGATATCATGAAATCAGTAATGTAATGACTAAATAAAAATATTATACTAGTAATAGTTCAATATTTTATAGTTTTTGTAATTAAAAGGTACAAATTATTGCATCGCTAACCGAATATATGTTCATAGTTATGTAAAGATTGTTTTGAAGTTAAAAAGTTGGAGAAACTGTTTTGGCATGATCGTTTCATCGGCATTATTTTAATGAATGTTTATTTTTGTCTAGGAAAAAGAATATAATAAACGACAACTAAAGGTTCACGATCTTGGGAGGTTCTGACTTTAGTCAAATTGATAGCAGGTCGATATTATTGTTAATTTCTACATCAACATGAGGGGTAAAACTGAGGGTTAATTTGATATGAGGGAATAATTAATGAAGTCAACTTAACTTCATCATGATGTAAGTGAATTTAACTTAAATTAAACTACTCTAAATGGTTGGATTTATTATTAATATGCATCATAAAACCTAATTTTTAATTCTGAATAACTTATAATAAATTTTAGTTTAAACAGTCATGTTTATAAGCAAATTAGTCTTTAAAAACTAAATTAATATACCAATTCAATGCGATTTTTAAAATACTTCAATTTTTTGTACAACTTAGTTGAATATCAATTTTATTTAGTTAAGATAATTATTCTCTTTAACAACTCTAACAACCACACAGTATTTTTCGGAGTTAGATAAAACATGAAATATTTCCTTAACTATGAAGAAGTAATTTAATCAACGAATTAATAATAAACAAGCTAAAAATGTTCTATGGTTCCATATTTGTAATAATGTTAGAAAAATCATTAATAATCTTTTTAATATAATAAAGTATAGTTTTTATTCTCCTATTTCAATAATACTGAATACAATTTTGGAAAAACTTTTTTTTGAAAAGAATTCTCTATCCATAGTCACAACACATTATTTCATAATATTTTTTATCTTAAATTATTAAAATCCTTAAAATCATTAGCATTAAAATAAGGGTTATATAATCTTAAAATGCTTCTAAGATCTTAATAATATACTGTGTGAGCCTTCCACGTGGTTATTATGAAACGTATTGTTCTATGAAATCACAAATGTTTTGGGGTAAGACACGTGAAGACGGTAATCTTCATACGACGCAGAAAGAGAAGCTAGAAGAGAATAGGGTTTTTGAGTGGGAAAGAGATTTTATGAATTTTTTTGAGAAAGTTTCTCGTACGAGGCAAGAAAAGAAAGAGAATTTTTGTTGAGCGGGTATTTAGAACGGATAAGAGAGTTTGTGAATTTTTTTAGAAAAGTTTCTCGTTTGAGAAAAAAAAAAAGAAGAAAAGTTTTAGTTGAGCGGTTGTTTAAAATGAGAAAGAATTGTGATATTTTTTTGAAAAGTAAGATTGAAAAATTTTTAAGTTAAAAAAAATAACTTCCCTACCTCAACTTTAGAATTATATAAAGGTAACGAGAATTAAATATTATTTAAAATAGTCACATTTTAAAAAACATGGTTTAATATATTTATGGTTTTGTACATATTGCCTAAACTAAATAGGCAAACTTTTCATGTATATCATTGAATTTTTAGAATAAAGTTTTTTTTTTTTTAAGCAATGAGTAAAAATCATTACTTTTTCATATTTTAGACAATATTTTTTTTTACTATTGCAGTATAAGTGTTATCTAAACCCAAAAATAATATAGTGTTTCTACTTTTTCATCACTGTAATTTTTTTATTATCATTTACTTATAATATATTAATTAAAAATAATATACTATAATAAAAAAGTTTGAATTAAATTACCTTAAAAAATGTGCTTTTAACTAAAAGGAAATAATTATTTTTACATCTTCATGCAAGAGATACTTGATAAGAATTCGAAAATCAATATATATTAAGTTGAATTTTTTTCATTGTTATTACTGACTGGAAACTTGAAAATTTTTAATTCTTACTGCGATAATAGTAAACAAAAATACATAATGGACAAGTGCAAAAATTAAAATAGATAATAATTGAACTAGATTAAAATAAGAAACTTATATATAAAAAATTTTAGTTTTGAAGTAGATGAACCTAAAAATTGTTCAGATTTACATTTTCAAATATTTTGATGATGTAGAAATGGATCAATTTTTTCATAAAAGAACTCATTGTTTCTAATTTTATCCTTGAGTGTAATATTGTACTAAATACAAGTGCAATATTATATTTATTTTGATATTTTCTTTAACATCATCAATTTAATCATATCTTTAATCACTTTATCATATTTTTCAAATTTTCCTTAATAAAATATTAAATTTTGGAAACTTTTAAAAAAATTAAAGTTAAAAAATATGATAGTTTAGAAACTGATACAATAAAATAACATCAAACTTGTAAATTTTATTTGCTCTTATTTTTTTTTTTAAAGATAATATTTATAAGATTCATCAACCAAGTACAAACTCTTAAAAATAATTTTATATTTAAACATATTTTTAAGCATTAAGTAAATTGAGACATATATTGTATAGGAATATCAAAACATAACGTAGTCAATACATTAATATCACTAAATGTAGTCAATACATTAATATCACTAAATATTTCAAAACATTATTTGAATTTCATCTTTCTACTATTTGAACACTAACATATTTAATGATATTTTAAGTTTTCTCCAAAACATAACTAAACACTTTCAATACTTCTAAAATAATTAAATTTAGGATGTATGCACGACAACCAACATGGAAACTTTCATCATAACATACCAATCCACTTTTAAAAGAAGTTAGCTTTTTAAAGTATTCTGGAAAACATCTTTAGTAAAAACATTATCTAAAGCGGTAGAGAATTTTTTTTCCTTTAATCCCAAAATTTTTAAAAAAGAAATCATTAACTATCTTAGACATATGACAAATGACAAAAGTGAGGGAGAGAGTATGTCAACAGTTAAGAAACTTGTTATTTAACTTTAAATTTACATCAACAAAAAGGATAATCAAAGCAATGAAACACATTCATAAATAAAAAATTAAGCATATCCTACTAGGATGTAATAAATTCCTTAAGCTTAATGTTTTTCTTCATATACATTCTTCCAATATTAGTCTTAATAGTGTTTCTAGAAACTATATTTGCTTCAAGACATAAGTAGCTTATCTAAGCTCTAAGTTATAGATACTTAATAAATTTGTAAGATAAATTGTGTCTAATAATTAGGTGAAATAATAATCCGTGATGTAGTATTTGATCTATTGTTTTTTCTTCCAACTTTTCTTACATGTCTAAAATCATTTGACTTACATCTTCAATTTATTTTATCACATCTTCAATTTTTTTTATCACATGAAAGAACATGACAATTTTGATGAGAAGTACATATTTCCTTTCACCTATTACATGTATTTGTGAGAGCCATTGTCTATTTTTCTTTCCTTTTCATCCTTACCCATATCAATTTAAGTAAAATATTTCTAATATACTTGTTTCATCATTTTTTTTCACATTGAACAATTTGAAATTATTTTTCAACCTCATATTCCTGGATGTCTTCCTCACAAAGAGCATGTTGATATTCTCTTCATTCTTTTCAATTTTCAAATTATAGTCTTGAGTAAAAGTTATAAGTAAAACTAAAAGCTATTATACTTATATTTTATCACAGAATTCACATCAAAATCCAATAACAAAATCATTAATAGTACTTATCAATTCCATTACAATCCAAATCAAAATTAACAACAAAACAAAACCAATCTAGTATAAGAAGTAGAATTTAAGTTTAACTCAACCTTACAAACAAATCGGTTTGTAAAGTGAGGTTTGTACCTATTTATAAACTATTAAAAAGCCTTATCTCTAGTTGATGTGGGATCTTCAACACACCCCCTCACGCCGAGTTTAAGGATGGTCCGATAGCGGCCCGATAGCGGGTGGCCCAAGAACCATGCTAGAATAGGTTTTGATACCATATCAAAAAGTGTAATTTAAGCCTAAATCAACCTTACAAACTGGCTTATGAAGTGAGGTTTGCACCTATTTATAAACTATTGAAAGGCTTTATCTCTAGTCGATTTGAGATCTCTAACGTGAAAATAGGAAGAGTGAAGCTTGTGAGAGAAGAGCAAGGAAAGTGATAAAAAATGAAAAAAAGTATTGTTCTAATACTCATTTTGAGAAATGATATGGATGTCACACTTAAAATAGACAAAATATGAGTGATATAAGTCATAAGATTGGTTATCATAGGTTATCACGATAAGATGAAAATTTTGATTCTTATAACTTAGAACTTCACAAATTTCTAACAAGGAGAAAAATTATTTTTCATTCCAAATTTAAATCTCCTTATTCATGTGTCACTCTATACAATTATAATAAGATCCAATAAGTTCTCAAAGTAGTCTTCAATCTAGACTTATGACCTTAGGTATAACTCTTACAATAAAAATATCTCAAGAATCACTTGTCTTGCCAGGAGAACGTGAAGGATCCATCTTCTTTTATAAATTTTGATCAGTTCATGTTTATCACAATTTAACCCACTTAATAAAAAATATAGTAATTTAAAAAAAAAAACCTAAATTATGTTGACCTCCTCTAATTATATAAGGAGAAAGGAAAGGAGTTTGCTTACAGTAAGAACGTGAAGATAAATAAAGTAAGAACGTGAAGAGAAATAAAGTTTAAGGTGTGGGAGGAGAGCAACAGAAAATGAAAGAAAAACTTAATTGTGGCGACGATAACGAAAGTGTTAATATAAAATTTGAATTTTAAAGATTTAATTGTTCCAAACTTAAAAGATTTGATGTTGCTAACCACAATATGTTATGTTAATGATATGATTGTTAAAATTATGATTTTGGATTTGTGTTGTAATTTGTAGTTTAAATGGTTATGAGTAGTTTATTTGTCTTTGATCTTGATTTTTTTAAGTAGGTAATTCATTTGAAAGTGTTTTAGCCTTGTTTGAATTGTTAAATTTTGTTTTAATGAATTAAAAATATTTTTAATATATTAAAATGTTCTTAAATATGTTGAATTTGTAAAGATACATATTTCAATTGATTAATATTTTGTTTTATTATGTTAATTTCACTTAAACATTTCAAAGTTTGATAATCAAGTTATTCTAATCAATTAAAACAATATTTTAACTAATTAAATCATTAAATATTCACAGTTTAATAATTTTAATAAATTAAAAACATATTTTAATGGATTAAAATTCTGCAACAAGACATTAACTTATGTTTAATGAATTAAAACATATTTTAATATAGTAAACATATTAACTTTATATAAGATATATTTCCACTATATCTAAGCAATCAATTTGAAAAATGTTTTAAATAATTTTAAAACATTGAAATAAATTAGAGAAGCTCGAAAAATATTTCTTAGAGTTTCTGTATAATGAATTAGTGTATATCTTTGTATCTTTCTTCTCATCTTATGCTATACAACTTGTCCACGTGACTTTGTTTTTTTTTTTATTTTTATTTTTTTAAATATTTGTTTTTACCAAATATGGTTAAGGTATTGTTTCTTAAGAATTTTGTAACATTCCAAAAATAACATGCATAAAGTTAAACATTCTGCTAATCATTAATAAGATTCATGAACATACAGTAATCCTTTAAATTAAAATATTTAAAAATTCTACCTTCAGAATTCTACTAAAACATAATTACAAAATATCTCCTAGTTATTTTTTTCAAATTTAGCTTATGCCTAAAAGCACCACTCATTCCAAATGATCCTCCACAGACCCATCTGCAACGCCATCTGCTCTCGTGTCAAAAACACGATCATTGCAGACAGATATAAAAAAACATAAGTACAACAAAACAAAGGGTAAGCTAACCAAATTTTTAATAATACTTGAGTATTTCAATTCAAACACAAATATTAACACTACTCAAGTCTTTCACCCAGTTACATGCACCAACACAATATAAGATACTGACACACTACACACTTGACTCTACTTCCGGAAGACTCGTGCATTGAATAGACCTCGAGATATGCACCTGTCATACATCTCCACGTTGTGAACCCTCACAGCCTCCGCACAAATGAATCATTAATCATGTATGACAAGGTTAGTCCCCCTGAGACTTTCCTGACCAGCTATGTTTCAAGCTGCAGTCACCCAGTTCAGACCTTCTTCGACTCTCACCACCTAGTAATAATCGTCTATTTGATTCATACTACTAGTAGAGTCAAGATATCAATCGTTCACCCGATTCTTAGACAATGCACTTCCTAACTAACCCAGACACGAGTGTTTTCTTTCCTAAAAATACTATGCCTAGGTCTTGACCAACTTCATCAATACTCTATCAATATCACATCATAACATAGATCTCTACTAATTCATTCATTCACTTTTCAATCTCAATCTCAATCTAAAAAAAATGAAAGAAATTCCTAAATTATCAATACAATTAAATTTGAATTATTAATTAATCTATCTTGTTAAATCCATACACTGCATTACCAAAGAATCAATCAATCAAAACAGAAAGCCCAAATTTTTTTTTCTTTTTGAATTTAGCTTGAGCGAAAATTTCTAGCTTGAGCGAGAATCCCTCTCGCTTGAGCGAAAATATTCTCGCTTGAGCGAAATTGGTCCAGAGAGCAAGGATCATTTTCGCCTTAGCGAACATACCCTCGCTTGGGCGAAAATACTTTCTCGCCAGGGCGAAACACCTCTCGTCTGGGCGAAATTGGACCCAAGAGCACCTTTCAGGTTTCCAAGCGACTTCGCTTAGGCCAATTGCTTAGCCTGAGCGAAAAATGCAGAAATATCAGCAGTATCCACTACATCAGAGTTACCATGCATGCCTCAGATGACTAAATTGGATGAAAATCAAGCAACGTACACGATGAATGATCTACCCTAACACAGATTATCTATTAAACAAATCAACATATCATCAATTTTCACACAACTATCTTATACATGCAACATTCAATTCAACATTAATCCAACATTTCAGACGTGCAAGAAACTTTACCAGATACAAATTGTACAACTACTACAATCATTAACTTCTCTATTCAAGACTTAAATTTGTAACTCAAAACAGGCATTAAGGTTAGCTTCCCTTACCTGAATTGCAGTTGAAATTCTCTATAACAATCCCAATAGTCTAAGGTCCTTAGGAACTCGAATCTGCATCAAAAGACCTCTGATCAACGATCAGACTAATAGACTAGGAAGCTGAGCTCACAGAGGCACCGTCTGATGGCTCAGAGGCCACATGCAAGCTCAGTAAGTAGAGGAAAGCAAAAACCTAAAACTGACTCTAAGGGAAGGGGCAGAAAACGAACTTACTCTATTGGAGATTCTGATCAGGTAGACTTGCTCTTTCTCCGCTACGAGTCCAATGGTAGGCTCCGCTCCTGAAACTGATGGAAGACAGACACAAAGTCTTAGAGAGAAGTCAGAGAAGAGGGAGATAAGAGGTTTTAGAGAGATGATGGCTCAAGTGGGAATGAGACTTGATTACTAATTTTTCACTATAAATACGTGTTTTTAGTTTAATAATATAATAATCAGATGCTCATTCTACTTTTACCACTTCTACTCAGATGAAAGATTTTCTAGGTTGTTACAAATTTCACAAGAGATAGTAACAGATCTTATAAATTTCGAAGTCTTAGACTTTTGTGTTTGATCTTAACTAAGATTGTCAATAGTGCTACTTCTGATAAGATTTCACAAGTGATAATAAAATATCTTCCAACGTTTAAGATCTTATATGTTTTGTATTTTCTTGTTTTCTTGAAAGATTTTTGTAAAACATAAAAATATAATGAATTAATTTAACTAAGATGATTAGAAAATAGGATGTAACTCTCTTATGAAAATGAAACGATATAATTTTTTTTAACTTCCCTTATCTCATTTTTTATATATTATTAATTATATAGACTTGGCATTTTAAAACTCAAAGAATTCTTAACTCAACATTTCAAACCTTTATAAAAACTTATTTTATAATCTTAATCAATCTGATTTATCAAAAAACAAATAATTAAAAAGTTCAATTGATCTCCTCTTATACTTAGTTTATATTTGTAATAGAAATAAAAGTGAAGCTCATTGTGACAATTAAAAGAGAAAGGGATTATGATTATACCATGATAATGCAATATGTGTTGTGGGAAGCTAATTGAAGATCACAAAAATCTTAGAAAAAAAAATAAAAACATGTAATATAGAAACTTAAGGTTTGGATCAGTACATTGGTAATTGGTAATACGATAATGTTCGTATTACTCAAGTGATAAGTGAAAGAGAGAAAGCGAATTCTATTATATTATCTCTAATATTAAAGATTTTATTTTATTTTTAAATGAATTCTATTATATTACACAACTTTTAATTTCCTTAGCAAAATTTTATTTAATTCAATTTTGTAACATCTATACTTTTATAAAATTTTATTTACATTAAATTTTTTATAATTTAAAAATATTAATTTAATGTAATTATAATTATATCAAATAAAAGCTTATAATTACATAAAAATAATATTAAAATATCATAAAGTATATATTTTACATAAATAAATATATAAGTTTTTATTGTTGATCGTAATTATTAATTATTCTTAAATGTTCATTTAATACCATATATTAGATTTTCTCCACTCTTCCAAATATAACAACCGCTCACATTTATATATCGTTTTGTATTATTTTTTAAATATTTAATTGTTAATGGATTAATTTTTGTTACGCTCAGCCAATCTTATATTTAAATTAATCTAAACTATAATTTAGTGTCCTTTCAGCTCTCTTATCTAAGTTAATTTAAATTTTAATTTCTTTTTTAGCTTTTGATCGCTTTTTATCGTGATTTTTATTTTTTTTATTCATATTTTAAAAGACATATAATTTAAGTCTAATTATCAATTTTATGTGTCTTTTATTTCTTTATCTTCATTTGAATCTTAAATCTAACGTATTTACTTCAGATATGATTAAAAATTAATTTATTTAAGTAAATATAAAAAGATAAAAAAGTATGCAAAATTAAGAATTAGACAATAATTGTGAATTTTTAAAATTTAAAGACTAAGATTATCGAAAGACAAGAAGCGACCATAATCGTAAAAAAATTAAAGAACAAAATTATACTTTTGCCTTTAGATTTGTTTTATTTACTTTGTATTTTTCGTGGATTTGAATAACTAGAATAACTAGGTTACTTTCACACACAAAAATGCAACTAGGTTAAATTTATGAATTTTAAATAATTATTCAATTAGTTTATACTACAATATTAGAATTAAGTAATACTTAAAATATGCTAACGTTCAGATTTATTTATTACGCAAACCAACTTATTTTTTCAATTGGAATACATTAAAAGTTTTAACTAAAAATGATCTTAACTACAATCTAATTTGCTGACAAGCTCCAACTAAAATAGGTAAATGTATGTTAAGAAACATTCTAAAATTTACTATTTATTTTCAATTGAAATATATTAATAAATTATATAAATAAGAATTATCTTAAGAACACTGTAAATTAATAACTCAGTCTAACTAAAAACAAGTGAGCATATCATAATCAGTCTAATATTTAAAGTAAACTTTAAAAAATAATAATTATAATAAATGATTGTGATACTGTTCACCGATATAATTATTAATTTTGTCAATTTAGTTAAAGTTGTAAGAAAATGTCCATTTGTGTCAATTTATTAGTCCATTCAACTATCTTTTGAAGTGATTGAATTGCAATGTTATGTTTAGTTTGATTTAAAACTCCTAACAGCATCTCTTATACATTCAATTATTCAGTTGTTAAAAAAAATAAAATATTATTTTAATTCGATTCTTTTATATATAAAATATTTGAATTAAAAAATATTTAAAATTTATATTAATATAATAATTTTATTTATAATTGCTAACTAACTCTATTAAATACGTTCTAAAACATATTCATGTGAAATATAAGTATAATATATATGTAATCATACGCTACTAAGTATATTGATTCTTTTCCCAATGGAAGACAAATGTTAAGAGTCCCTTGACCACCTTAGCTGATTTGTTTATGGATGCCACAAATAAAGTTGTTTGCCAACTTGCCTAAAACTGACCATTTTTTTTAAACTCTTTTTAGACCAAATCCTCCCTAATGCTCCCAAGAATCCAAACAATGATATCATGTTCCACCTTGGATAAATTTATGTATTATTGTTCACCATTTATATGTATATTATATGAAATAAAAAATAAAAAAAATATTAATTTCAAATTAATTAGTATTTTAATGGTACATTCTCATAACATCCCTAATAAATATTAATTAGGAGAGATTATAAATAAAACATTAGACAAAAATTATGAGTACTTAAAATTGAAAAAAACTGTTTATAAATTGAAAAGAATGGCTATTATAAACAACTTTCTTTAATTTATAACCAAATTTTATTGAGAATGTTGTGTTTTTCCATTTCTTTCAATAATAATAAGGTTTTGCTCCTTCATACGTGTCAAATTTACTTAAATAGTTTTTTTTTCGGTAGTTCTAAATTTAAGAGTTAAAAGAAAAAGATTCTCTTAACTTCTAATCTTTTATGAAAATTAAATGAATATGTAAATTTACATATTTTCTTAATAGTTGATATATTTTGTATTGACAAAAGTATTACATATTTTTTATTTTATGATTCATAATACTTTTAAAATTAATTAAAACATCGAGTCATTTTTATGTATTTTTATGTTTGTTCCATGAATTTAAGTTAGGAGTGTCAACACTTTTTATTTTTTACTTAGGTAAATCAGAAACGAAGAAATAAGAGTGGACAAGAAAATAATATGTCACTGGATAACAAACACTAATTCATAAGAGTGTTTATACTTTTATAATAAATGACAAAAAAGGAGCACACTTAATTATTTCATATTTATACATTGTGATTGTGATATAAGTATTAGATAATTTCTAAGATCTACTTCTTATAAGTCTAACAAAATCATTGCATACACATGTATAATATTACATGAAATTCAAAACATAAATATCAAAGATTGTATTTGGTAGAAAAATAAGTAATACTTTAGGAGAAAAACAGGGTGTTGTTGGTGAGAGTGAAAGATTTCTTGTAGTGAGAAAGTACAAGAGTTTTGTTAAGCACTTTATGTTCAAATAAGCCAAAAAAATGACAAAAGAAATAATGTAATACTAATCTCAAATCATACCAATAAGAGAAGATGAACAAATAACACTCAAAGAGAGATAAAGACGAATGACCATTTTTTTATTAAGCATGTTAGGAATAACTCTTTAAATAAACTCCCTACAAATTGTTTACAACACAAATAATAAACAATAATAGAGAAACTCACAAATGTAGCAAGTAGAAACTAAACAAAAAAGAAAGAACAAGAAAGAATCACATACATAAGTAATATGGTTCAACTGAAGTGTTAATTAACTTTATTTTACGTCTATGACAGACTTTACTATATCAAATATTACAACTCATAGTTTTTCTCTCATATTAAACTCTCGCTTATACTCTCATTCAAGCACAACTCAAACCTTAATTACAACTAATGATACAATAAAATTATAACTAACTCACATGAAATATGCCTAAACTAATGAGAAAAACACGTGAAATATGCTTATCGTTATTGAGTTGGAAAGTCACTTAGACGGTTTCTCCATACGGTCCAAGTCTTAGTAGACACTAAGAGATTAAACAATCTATTGAGACTATCCACCACATATGATAGAAGTTGCATATAATCCACTAGACGATTTAGCATAATGAAATGGTCTAGGAACTTTTAACAAGATTTTACGGTGCCAATCTTCACAAATTTCCACATTGGTTTAACACAAATCTTCTGAGCAAGAGTCATTTCCTTCCACTAATCCCATTACAAGCTTAACTACCAATTATCTAAGAAATGAAAGAACTTGTTTCCTAACAGAACCTTTGTAGTCATATAAGAGGGATTATAATCAATTGAGACCTTTATTACATTCACAATGATCAATTGCCTTTTTTTTCACGAAATGTAACTTAACATCAATGTGCTTAGTCCTTTCATGCTAGAATTGGATAGTTGTATTACATTTTTATTGTCACAATAGACGGTGATAATTTGGTCTTAAACTTTCAACTTTCTAGCTAGACCTCAATCATAAGGCTTCCTTCACAACTTATGTCATGATAATATACTTTACTTCAGTGATTGACAAAATCACTATCTTTTGTAGACTAACCTTGCAACTAATAGTAGTATCATAAGTGGTAAACACATAACTTATGAGAGACTTTTTGGTGTCCAAACACCCAACAAAGTTTGATTCAACAAATCCTTTTATAGAAACATCTCTGATAATTACCGACGGACTCAAAATCAGTAGATAAAATCATCGATAATGATATTTTATTGACGGATAAAGTTCCGTCGATAAAATTTCGTCGGTAATTTAACTTTTTCTTGTAGTGGTCTCCTACCTAAAACCCTTCTAGTTGTTTCACATAGATGGTCTATTCCAAGTTTCCATATAGGAACATAATCTTAATGTCCATCTGTTCCGGTTCAAGATTAAGTTCAACAACCATGACTAACAACATTCAAATGGATATATGCTTTACTATAGGAGAGAACACATCAACTCCTTCTCTCTCAGTAAAGTCTCTAGTCACCAATCTTGTCTTAAATTTTTGTTGACGGGTTTCTGGTATTACTATCATTATGTTTGAAAATCCATTTACATCTGCCCAAGCTATAACCGATAATTTTACGAACAACAGTTATTGTTTAGAAGAAGTGACTTCATCTCCTCATTCATTTCGTCTAACCATTTAGTCCTCTCTTTACATGTTATTGTAAAAGATACACTAGAAGGTTCATCTTTTAACACCTCAATAGTAGCTACTAAAGAATACACAATAAACTTTACACATACATGCTCTTATTTTTTCTTGTTTTATCTCTAGCAAGCATGTAATTATCAACACGTTTGTCTTCATTAGAAGCTTCTTGTTTGTCATCTACCAAGTTGTTTAATGTGTCATCCAGTAGGAAACTAGAGCTTTTGCTCACATTCTAAAACATTTGGTCATCTCAATTTCCTTGAAGATGACATCTTAACTCATGATACACTTCTTGAATCTTGGCTTAAGACACCATAAATGGTATCCTTTCACACCTTCTGGATGGCTTAGGAGCACTTAACAACACATTCATCCAACTTTCCTTGCCTCATATAAGAATAAGCAACACAACCAAAGATTCTCAAGTTACAAGATTGGGGAATGCCCTAACCAGATTTTCGTCAAGACTCTTCATCTCTAGTGTTGTTGAAGATATTTATTGATCAAATAGGCAATAGTAGCAACAAATTTAATCTAAAACACCTTTGATATCCTGACACTCAACAACATGCATCTCATGTTTTTCAGAATGGTCCTATTGAACCTTTCGGCTAGGCCATTTTGTTGAGGAGTCCCTGCTACAGTCTAGTGCATTGTTATGTCATTCTTCTTTTAAAAAATGTGGAATAATTCTAAATAGAATTCAAGACCATTAATAATTTTGAACCTCTTCATCATCTTACCACTTTGGTTCTCCGTTAGACATTTTCAACTCTTGAAATTCTCAAAGGTTTAGTCCTTGATCTTGTAAGGATAGTTCCATAACTTCCTTGAGTAATTGTCTACTATTGATAAGAAGTATTTAACACTAGAGTGTGATGGACTTGAAAATAATCTTCATAGGTCAACATGAATATAATCAATGATTTCCTTCATTTTTTATTACCTTACACTAAAATGAATTTTGAAGGTTTTTCCTTGGACATAGTGTTCACAAAATCTCAATTGCTCAATTTTGTCACTGTCAAATAAGTTTTGCCTCTTCAACTCAACTAAGCATTTTTAACTTACATGACCTAAGCTTCTATGTCATATCTCAATCTTGGACAAGACGGTTTGCTCAATAGTAGATGTTGAGTTAGACACTACAACACCTTCCAAGGTATACAAATCATTCTTCTACATACTCTTCCTCACTACCATGGATCCCTTAAGAACCTTCAAGATTTCTCTTTCTCCTTTAAATGCATATCCCTTATTCTCAAGCTTAACAAAGAATATGTGCGTAGGTGCAAACCTAACTTCCTTAAAAGCTCTCTTAGTTTTATCATGTACACGAACCTGATGGTTCCAACTCTAGTTATCTTACAGGACTTGTTATCATTAAGGAGACTTGAACCTCCTTCAAGTTTATAAACTTCTGGAACCATAGACAATTAGGTTTCATGTGGAATGAACATCCAGAGTCCATTATCCAATCAAAATTATCAATATTGTCGATACCATGATGACCTTTGATGATTTATAACTACCTTCTACTAGAGTTACTTCGCTAGATGTAGACGGTCTATCAACACTTGACTGTCTATCATATCCAAACGATATGTGAAAGTTGTTAGCCTTTTTTTGCCTCTCTAAACAAAACCTTCTGGTGAGACCATCCTTCTTGAAATGATAACATATAATAGAAGATGTATTTCTGCCATTGCACGCCTTCAACTTTGACCTCCTTCTACCTCCTCTGTTATCGCTGGTAAACAATCCCCCCCTTGTTACAAGGTCTTCTCCAGCACCAGACGTCTTAACATTGAACTTCTCATTCTTCTCCTTCGAGCACAAAGTAGCCTAAACCTTCTTTATATATATATATATATATATATATATATATATATATATATATATATATATATATATATATATATATATATATCTTTTCCATACAACAAAGTTTCCTTGAAATGATCATACATCTTAGGTAAAGAACATAACAACAACAATAACGTTTGATATCATCAATTTGAACATCAATATTTTCCAGATTAAGGATAAACTTGTTGAATACGTCCAAATATTCATAAGTTGTATTTTCACTACTCTCATCTTATATGACTACAAAGCTTACTTCAGATAAACAATTAAATGATTCGGGAACTTTTGATAAGATTTTACGAAGTCAGTCTTCACAAAGTAAATAAGCTTTACAAAAGGTACTTGATTGTAAGCAACATATACAACGTATCTCCAACTACAACTACCCTTATATGATGCTACAACATTGTTACATGTTAGTTAGAATTACATAATGACATCTAACTGATATAACACAGCGGACTATTGGTTCACAAGACGATGTACGACTAAGTCATCATACATTCATACTATCAAACACATTTAAAGTTATAACTAGAAAGTTACTCATCCAACTAGGAGATGACATCTACAACCACTACACTACATCCTAGAAATAGTTCAGTACACCAAAATCTACAAACTCCACCTTGGATTGTTACTACTCTTTTTTTCTGAAATTACTATCAGCAATCAATATTCAATAAGTCTAAGCAAAGCATGAGGTTTGTGAAGACATTTGCGAGATTCTCCTTAGTATCGATTTTCTTCATATGTTTTTTCCTACCATGTTGTACATGATCCTTAACCGAACATATTGCACTCAAACTATCACAAAAGATAATTGTCTTCGCTTAAACATACCCCAAACAACCCTCATACCTTTCAACTATATCCCCTCTTATCCGCCTCTGTTAGGGTCATATACTTCGCCTTTGGAATCAACACTTTGCTTTTCAACTAACAGATAATTGTAAATTGTAAATGTGTAAGAATGTGTAACCCATAATAGTTTTTCTAGTGTCAAATTTTGCTACAAAGTCATAGTCACATAATCCTTCGAGAATACATTGTCAATTACCCTTGAAAATAATTCCAATATCCTCAAGTTTTACATTGTCAATTACCTTTGAAAATAATTCCAAAATCTTAAATATCTTTTAACCATCTCAAGATTTTTTACAATTTATCAATACTCTTTTCCAGACTTTAAAAATAATATAACAATTTCAGTCAAGGTTATCAAACTCGCGGGTTGACTCGTGAACCCGTTCAAGTTTGCAAGTTGAGTGTTGGGTTACGAGTCAACTCGTGGGTATACATGTTTTTTAACAGACTCAAGTGAACTTGGTAGACTCAGTTCAAAATTGCGAGTCTAAGGTCGAGTGAACGAGTTAGGAAGAAAAGCCCAAAACGATCTCTCCATTTAGGATTCATTTCATATCGAACCCTCGATTTAGGGTTTTCGTTGTGCCTCGCCATCGTTGCGCCTCACCACAGTTGCATCCTATTGTAGATGTCGTCGTCATCGTTATCATGTCGTCGCACTATCTCGATTTTTCTTTCCACATCTATTCGTATTCATGTTCGTCTGGCAACCACCATTGTCTTTCACTCGTCGGCGTCTTACAGCCGCTGCCCCTGTCTCCCAACCGTCGTTGCAACTTCACATTTCGGTGGGTGACTGATGTTTCTTTGTAACCGTGAGTGAGTGTTATGTAACCATGAGTGAGTGTTTTATGTTACCTACAAAGTGCCTTGACTCAAGTTCATTTTTATTTACGTTGCTTATTTTTTTATTTGGATTATGCTTGGACAACTTTTACTCTGGATTTTTTTCTTTTAAGTTTCTTTTTGTACTTCAATAAGCAGGGTACATACATATTTAATTATGTGAAATTGATTTAATGCCATATAGAATAAATATTTAATTATGTGAAATTGATATAATATATTTTTTATTAAATTTTTATATAAAATAGACTCTTATGAGTCTATAAGTTGAGTTTATAGACTTCTCACGAGTCTACATAGACTCTCGAGTTTGATAATCTTGATTTTAGTAAGAGCTTTTTTGTATTAAAACTAAACACGAAAACAACATGTACCCCAAACCACCCTCTTACCTTTCAACCATATCCCCTCCTTAGCTACCTCTGCTAGGGTCATATACTCCACCTTTGGAATCAACACTATGTTTTTCAATTAACCAGATAATTGCAAATTGTCGTGTAAGAATGTGTAATCCATAGTAATTTGTCTAGTGTCAAAGTTTGCTACAAAGTCATAGTCACATAATCCTTCAAGAGTACATTGCCAATTACCCTTGAAAATAATTTCAATATCTTCAATTTTTACATTGTCAATTATCTTTGAAAATAATTCCAAAATCTTCAATTTCTTTTAACTATCCCAAATTTTTTTACAATTTATCAATACTCTTTTGCAGACTTTAAAAATAGTATAACAATTTCAGTTAGGTTGGTTGTATTGAAACTAACATGAAAAAAATCAAACTAATATAAAATATTTTTTTTTATTTTTTATTATTCTTTACATGTGTTGGTTATTAAGGATCTTAAAGTTATTTTTTAAAAAATGTTGTATAAGGATTAATGAGAAACTTTCATAGGCATAGTTTTTATTTAGGAAAAGTATTTATACTAATTGACTAGTTCTTTATAATGTACAAAGTCATTATTTTTATAGTATAGATACAAAATAAAATCACAATAATATGCATAATAAAATAAAATACTATGAATATTTAGAATAAAAGTATAATTGTTATTCCAAAATAAAAAAAATGCAAATGATAAATAGTATGTAAACACTAAAAAAGTTTTAACATGCGAATATGAGATAAATTTGCGTCACAATTACAAATATATAGATTTTAAAAATAATTTAATAATTAAATACAAATATTATACAGTAGTAATAACAATAGTACTAATAATAAAGTAATAATAGTAACTTTAAAATTCAAAAGTTGAAGAAAATTTGAACTTTTAAATTGAAATAATGTTTTTTTTAATTTGATAAATGGTTTTCATGATAATTAATTTATATGATTCAAAATCCAGATATTCTTACGTCAATATTGATGGTCCTTATCTCAAATGTAATTAAGGTAAAAAAAATCAAATAAAAATCATGAAAATTAATTAATAAGAAGTGGATTTTAAATTTTAAATTTTAAAATCTTGACACTAAGATAATTTCATGACAATTCATTTAGTTGAATGTAAATAAAATTTTAAATTATGAATTCATATTTAAAATTTTAAAAGAAAAGAGCTAAAAATATAACATAAAATTATTTTGTTTAAAATTTTATTGTGATGATTATGATTGTTAAAAGTATCTTTTTGCTAAATAACAAAAGGAAAAGGCTTACTTGCATAAGAATGAATAAGAAAAAAATATTATTTTAAAATTTGATCAGGGAAAAATGGAAAAAAAATATTTCTTTACTATCTTCTTCCATAGATTAAAGCTTCTTCAAAATAAAAATAAAAAAAGAAAAATGCAATTCATAACAAATCACAAGTTGATAAGTAATATTAAAACTCATAGTAAGACAATTATCTATAAAAGATTGGTTTGAAATACACAAAATAAATAGAATTGATTTATACATAGGCAACAAATATGTTAAAAAAAATAAATTATATTAAACTTGATTATTTTAAGTGACAAATACAATAAAAGTAGAACAAAAGGAAAATAAAATAGAAATAGAGAACACCCATAACAATATGCATACTTCTATTACATTAATGAAAACCAATAAAAGTGTAAACTTTTATTAATTGTCTCGAACAAAATTGAAAAAAATTAATTATAATTAATATAATTAAATAAAAAAATAACTAGAATAATTACATAAAATCCAGTAAGTTTGTTGTCTATTAAAAAAATTATAAATATGAGAAAATATATACATGAGAAATGAAAAATATGTGAGAATATAAAAAGTCAACTTATCTTAAATTTAACTTTTGTTGAGGTGATAAACCAAACTAATTTTACTTCATGCTATTATAAAATACATGATATGGGATGCTATTATAAAATACATGATATGGGATGAGACAAAAAATTAGTTGAAATAAATTTATAACATAAAGAAACAGAAAAAAAAAAAAAAAAA
>Ga0209700_104505_pt1 | contig 25014 bp, 9 predicted proteins | sample SiratroredBW_FD_187528 | JGI IMG/M metagenome (GOLD analysis project Ga0209700, IMG submission 187528) | Root nodule microbial communities of legume samples collected from California, USA - Siratro red BW (SPAdes) (version 2) | ecosystem: Host-associated > Plants > Roots > Nodule | place: USA...
AAAAATAAATAAAAAAATTATATATATATATATATATATATATATATATATATATATATATATATATAAATTTATCTCAGACTATCTTTGAAGATAGAAAAAGAATTATCAACAAAATACTTAATACTTAGTGTGCTGGAAAGATAAAAAATAAAAACAATTTATAAAATCAATTAAATTTGCTATACTTTTATATTAATCAAAAGAATTTGGAAGGTCTATAAGAAGTATGGATGAGATATTTGAAGTCTATTTCTACACATCTCATACAAAAATTATAAATTAAGTGACAAATAGTATGACATTTGTGAAAGATCAAACTTATATAAATTTAATTCCAAAAATTCTTGGTTATATAATGTATAAAATGTTCTACTATCGACTTTACATGATATATTCTTAGTAAGTTAATATCAAATCGTAAGTGAGTTTACTAATAATATCTTAAGTCGATTTTAAGGTATTTGAGAAATATATTAATATAATTATACTTTACAAAGTTAAAAAAAAAGTTAGAAATACTTTTATAAGAGGATTTGTATATGTTGATTGTTTTAATACACCAAAGTCTCTCTCAACTTTATGTGTTTATCATATATAATACGAGATTCAAATACAAAACTAATATACAAAATGTTGTTGAGTTGTTAACAATTAAAATAAAAAGTATTGTCTTGACTAAATTTATAAAAAAGTATTATAGAACTCATAAAAACAATTGAGGAGTTGAAAGTGTAGAACTAAGCTCTCATTGACCATTGTGATAACAATTATTGAAAAATCAAATTTATCCTTACTAAACTAAACATGTTGATATCAACAACAAATTATAAAGAAAAGTTGTTGAATAATCTATTAAGATAAATCTCAAAGATAGATCTCAATATGTCATAATTTATTTGATATGATCGTAAAGGTTTTTCTTAATAGCAATTTCTTTTACTTTTCATATTTGATTCAAATAATTGAATATTAAAATTATGGTAAACTTTGTATTAGACACTATAAGTTTTTTGTACATGAGATATGTTTTTTAAATCAATAATAATTTATTTAAATTATCTCAATAACCAATTTAAATTTTTTTACTATTTTGTAAAAAAATATCCGATGTATTTCATGACTTTTCTAACTATCATTAAGTTATGTTATTTATTAAAGAGATTTATAATGTGAATTGTATAGTTAATTTATAATTATTTTATATATATATATATATATATATATATATATATATCATTAGTCATGGATTGTTACAAACTTTTTTTTTTTACCGTAAGAATGAGTATAATATTTTATTTATTTTTCTTTAGGAATACAAGGGAAAATGAACATTAGAATTTGTCGTTGGTCATGTAATTTTTTTTATGTACTTTATTGTATCTGTTTCAATAAATTTATTTAAGCATAAAACATGTTGAATTTTTACTTTTATTTCACAATAGGTTTCTTATATTCAGTTTTTTTTTTGTAAACATATTTATTTTCTCTCTATCAAACATGACATCGGAAAGAATGGGTAGTAACATAACAGTTACTAGATTGTAACGTTTGAAGAGAGAATTTCATCTTATGATAAAAGTTATAGGTTTTAATAAACTTTAGACAATAAAATAATACATCACTTATCTTTGTATAATTAACAGAAGGTTTAAGTTGGAAGCTGGGGAGTTAATAGAGAGAAAGGTGATGGAGTTGGTTGGTGAGAAGTAGAGTCATGACATAAAAGAAGGTTGGAGGAAGGTCATGTCCACATATTACACTGAAAGCGAAATGCATAAAAAATATAAGAAAATAACACCTATTCAAATTTTAACGATTCCATGCTTTTACATAAATAATTCAAATTTACCTCACATTTAATTATTTACTAATTATTATTATTATATTTAACAATTTATGAATTCTCACATAATTAATTAATACATTTTATTTTGCTATATTCTTCCACTTTCTTTTGTTTTTGTGGGTGAGGAGAGAGCATGTCCTTTTTCTTGAAACTTAAACTTATCCTCCACGTACTGAAAAGATTCTCATTTTGTCCTTTGCCTTTTGTCCACTCCTTGAATCCCAATTCACGAACATAGACATCCTGAAATCAAGACAAATATTACCGAACGTTATAGCATTTTTATATTTATCAATTTTAAATATTTATTCAGGCCTGTGTTAAGGTAACAAGGCCATTCGTCATGTAAACATATACATTAGTTAAAAATAAAGCTGTATAAAAATTATATAAAGATATCCTACAAATTGACTTATATTATGTAGAAACTCATTCAAATATATCCATGATAATTACCAAACTATGGCACATACAATAAAAAATTTATATAGTAAATAATATTTACATTACCACCAGAAAAAAACTTACCCTGACATTAAATTACAAAGCAACACATATGATATGCTTGTTAACTTTTATAATGATTATTTTAAAATACATATCAATTTGCAGTAACTAGTTGAAAATGCAGCGCTAAAAATGTAAAGGAAATGGTTTTATGTTATAATGCAAGTGAAAAGAAACAAGATTGTTTTTTAGAGGAAAAACAAAGACTTACATATATATGAAAAGAAAGTGCATACTTAATCTGCCCCTTAACACAATACATTTAAAATGAGTTTATATTTATCAATAAAATAGTTACTTTTTTTATAAATATTACATTTTTTACAATTTTAATACTTGAAAAATATCTTTAAAATGTACGAATAGAGGTAACGAAGTTTTAATTTTTTAAAAAACTAAACTCTTTTATTTTTCCCCCGTTCACATGAGAGAAATAAAATAGATAATTCATGGTATTTATTATTTTTGGTCTAGAGTAATTAAATTTATTTTGATAAAAATAATTAGAAATAGTTTTATAAAAAAATCAAAATAATATCTTGTATTCAGAGACTAAAGAGTAGAGTGCAAGGTGTTATGTACTGTTCTCATCTTACTCACTTCACTTGAAGTCAAAGTTTGGCCCAACTACACCTTTCTGGATCCAAGATTTTTGTCCTCTTATTTTGGGCAATTGCTTCCTGCATTCCCACATTTATTTTCTGCACTCCATCAAAATATGTAAATAAACATTTATAGCCTTGTTAATGAAGATAAAAGAGGTTAGGATATTTCGGAAAACGTTTCCCAAAAAAAAATTGGGTTATGGGTATGTGAAATCTCTTGAACAACAATGTTTTCTAGAGTCGTTCCTTAATCACTCTTGATGTTGCTCCTTTCTTGCTGTTCTAAGCACTCTAAATTCTACTGTCCCGTAAAAGGGTCTTGCAGACATTTTGAAGCTCAAGTTAGTTTAGAATTAGAGTGTGCAGGGTTATTTAAGTCAAAGTTTAGAAGTACCTTATTTGAGGTAATTGAGCCCGTATTTATAGGCGTTGTAGTGGGCCTAAAGTATTTGGCCCTGGTCTGTTATATTCTGTTAATCTGTTATAATCCGTTAAGTTGTTATGATGTATGCAAGCTTGGTTATGTCTTAGTCAACCGTATAGTACATTTTGTATTATGGAAAACATTTTTCTTAAGAGAGTTTTATATATGAAAAATGTTTTCAGTAAGAAGTTTTTGTATTATGAAAAACTTTTTCCGTAAGAGAATTTTGTATTATGAAAAATGTTTTCCGTAAGAGAATTTTGTATTATGAAAAATGTTTTCCATAAGAGAGGGTTTTTTGTAATTAAAACCTCTCTTACTGATAACCTTCTCCGTAAGTCACTTTTTCACTTCCATCCCCACTACATAAATGTTTTTCCGTAAGCATTTTTCCCTCTCTCACACCACTACGAAAATGGTTTTCCATAAGACAATTTCCCACCCCCTAGCCTCTTATAGATTTCGTTTTCCATAACAATATTCCTTCAAACCTATTTCAGTAATCCCTCTACACCCCTAAAGTAGCCATTAAAGAACCCAAACATAAACCCACTTACCTAGACAACCTTCTCTTCCACAACCAATGTCCGCTTGTCGTCGAAAAATGCAGCTGTAACAATTTCACCTTTTCCATTTTTAGCAAGAACAATTGTTGTATATTATATCACTGATGGGTTGCAAGAAGCAATTGGGGATGCAGGAAGCAATTGCCCTTATTTTGTTATGATTTAAATACATTTTTGGGTCTGGGCTCCAGAAGCAGGAGCTTATTGGGCCTCAGTTGACGTTGTAACAGCTCATTGGGCCTGGGTTGGACCCAGAATTCTGACTACACGCCCTTTCGCCCTGCATTAACAGAACTGTGCTTAACAAAGCAATTGAATTCATACCAAAGTAATTAATCCTGCACTTTTATTTTAAGCACAAAATTCCTCTTGTTGGAGTTCAAATATCATTTTTAAATAAGTTAATTTAATTTTAATTTTTTAAAATAAACAAAACCAAATAAGTGAAAAAAAGTAGGTTGCATTATTTTTCTTTCCCGCTTGACATTCACCCTTTAACTCAAAATACTAATATTTCAATTTTCCAGCGATCATGCAGCATTTTTCTATTTTTTTTTTTCAATTTAACTTTATGTTGCAACTTTTTTAATTTATTCATTTTGTACAGTATGTAACTTTATTTTGGTGCATGTAACTTTTACCGCTGATTTATCAAAGGATTATGGTGAACATGCAAAAAGGGCAGCTGCTTCTCTGGTCCTACAACAAACGCGGGTTCATAAAAATAATTCGATTCAAAAATTGTTTGCTAATAATGATTCGAACTCACTCACCTAGTGGTACTGTGTTGTTTCCTTGTCCTTGGTCTTTGCAGTGTTGGATTAAAATGGTCAATTTGAACTGGTATTTTTTTAAGCTTTGTTTGAATGGAATGGAAGAAGAAAGGGGAGGAATGTGCATAAGGTGGGTGGAAAGTAATAATATTTAAATATACCCAAAATGATTAGATTTGAGTAAGAGTTTATATGAAATTTCGTAGTGGATTAATTGATCTAATCGAAAAAAAAATGTAAAATTTTAAATATAATAAATATGACTATTATATTATTGTGATATTTTTTATAACTGGTGAATATTTTTTATATTTAAATTGTAAAATAAATTGAAAGTATAAACTTTGAGTAGGAAATTATGAGTATATTTTGTATTTTTAAATTATTAAAAATTATAAACATTTAAAGATCTTTTTGAGTATGTTTTTTATTTTTTACATATTTAATAAATGATAATAAATTACAAATTTCAAGTTTGCAATTATTTTCATAATACTAGAATGATTATATCAGAATATTTATTAATATATAATTAAAATTTTAATATTTGAAATGAAATTAATGAATATTAAATTTAAGTTCTTCTAATTTTTGCATAAAAAATATTTAAAAGTGAAAATGTTTAAAATTATAATTATGATTTTATTGTTATGATTATGTTTTTAAAATTAATGTTATTATAATACGTTAGTATGTTTTGATTATGATTTTAAATCAAACATAAATGTATTAATTATAATTTTAAAATATATAAACACGTTTATTAGAAGAAATAAATCGATTTTAATATGAAGTTATAATTCAGATATTATGCCTTTCTGATACGATTTTATCTTGGTAATATATATATTTTTTATCATAGTGGTTCAAATTTCACCATTTTAAACAAAAAAGCCTTGTGATGTAGTGTCAGGGGATCTGACGGCAGTATGACTTGACTAATTCCAGTCTTTAACAATAATTGGTCTTCGTACTTGTGAGAAGGGTTCTACATATTTTTCTTAGTCTCCAATGAAGTTTGTGGACCCACCATGGATGCAGGTTAGTTTGGAAAAACAAAAATTGGTTTATTGCTATTCGGAACTTGTTTTGCGTAGCCACAATCTCGTAAGACATGTATATGCTGTAAAAGCACTGTAGGGATGACATGAAATGTAAAAGTAAAAAGAAAAAAAAAGTAAAACCACTTTAGTCTTGATAAGATTTTCACGTTAACATATGCATCGTAAGCGAAATAAAAAGATCATCAATCCCTAAAGCCATCCACAAAATTATTAGATACTCCTCCAATTTTTACATAACATATATTCAAACTTCTAAATTAAAAAAAAAAATCAATAACATTCATATATGGTGTAAAAAATTAGCAAGAACCACGATGATCCTCACCACCAAATTTCCCTTCTCTTCAGGCATTAGAAGTGACCATGGAGTCTCGTGTGTCCCTTCTCTTGAGTTTCAGCACCTTTGACCAAAACCCATCTTTCTTCCTTCCACTCCCATCCCTCTCTCTCCCTCTGCTCTTCGAAGCAAACGCAAGCGACTTGCTCTTCTTCAAGTTCAACCCCTGCGCGCACGAACCCGATTCCGCCGCCGCCAACGAAGCGTTTCGCCGGAACCGTGGTCTCCGGTGGCCACCACGACCCGAAGAAAAAGATTGATGAGGAGAAGCAGGTGAAGCAGGAGAAAAACAAAGAGGATCAATAATAGGGTTGGTGCTGTATAGCTGCGAGAGTTTTTCCCTCAAACAAGAGGAACAAACACCAGGTGATTGCTTGTCATGTGGGTGCTCTTTGCACCCCCCTCTTGTTCCTGTTTCAAACACCATTTCACAAGGTTTCATCATTTTCCTCTCCCTACGTTACGTGTTCTTCTGGGTAGCATTATTTATAAGGAAAATTCAGTGGTCAGAGATGCAATGTATCGTAATCTCATACCTAATACACAACACGTGCACGGGTTTGTAGTCGTGTACGTCGAAAGTTCCGGCTTTCTCATGTTGCTTTAAAATATTGTTTTTAGCAAGAAAATATGTTAACAGTTTTGTTTTTGAGGTCAAACGAAAATTATTGTTGTTGGTATTAAGCATTGTATATGTGAGAACACGATTGTTGTGTTTGACTGTGTTCAATGTAATCCATCTTCTGGACGTGTCTGTTCAGAGCTAATATATTGGTGCAATGGGTAATTGAAAACGACGTCCAAACAGACAAAGATTGTTGTGATGATCATTTTGAATGGTAATATTTTTTACACGCGATTAATTTTAAATTACATTAATAAAGATGAATAATAAAATTTAAAATATTGATCTTGAAAATACTTAGCATGATTAGTGGCTTTCCATTCAATCTCACTTAAATAATCATGATGACCTAGATATACATGATTTTAGGTCTCTTCACCAATATAAAAACTATAAAAAAATTGAATAAATTGAAATTTTTCGATCTGATCTTATTATTATTTTTTTACTCAGCAACAATCTCATCTTCCTTTTTGTTTGATAATATAAATTTTCTATCTTTTTATTATAGTAAAATATGATTAAAAACACAAATATTACGTTATGCAAGCTCTCATCCTTCCTTAGGGAGAAAATAATGAGAAGTTAAATTTTCTGGTGGCACAGAGAAGGTAACTGGAACTTTATCTGTTCAATTATGCAATATTAATTTTATTTACCAATCTTATTAATGAAATTTTCTATCACAAAGATTTAGCTACTATATCTCAATCTTAAAGAGACATGTAGTATTCATCAAATATTCTCAACAATATAATACGCTCTAAATAAAAAAGAAACACACCTAAAAAATTCACAAATACATGCTTGGAAATAGCACTTTTGTTGCAAACCACGCATGTAAATATCTCGCCTTCATTACAAAATTAAATTTTAACAATTCAACCTAACAAATTTCATCAAATGCAATTTTTTTATAAAGAAAAAGAAATCAATGATCATACCGCAATTTTTTGTTAGCAAGCTCACCAATAATTACTCTTGAGAGTTATAAAAATTCATTTGTTAGAGTACTTTGAGAATTTCCAAATCTGACTCGAGGTTTGAAATAAAGATTCAATAATAAAAATTATTTATAAAAGAAGTAAAATAAAATTAAAAATTACTCTAAAATTTAAATGGTTATTTATCTAATTTTTCTTACTTTCTTTTTAAAATCTACCAACCTCCTCAAATGGATGATTGCAAACCACTTTTATACAATGATTGGCATTTTTTTAATGCCAACTTTATCTAATCAATACAAGCAAATACAATAATATAATTACATAAATAATTTAATAATTGATCAACCTAATTTTTTTAAATATATATTAACAAAAGAAACTTTTATAAGTTTTCAACTTTACCAACACTAATTAATAATCTCGAACACACACATATATATAGTTCATCACAATGAAAATCTAATAATGTACATTTTAATTTTAAATTTTGTCTGTTATTTTCAATTCAATCACATATACTTTGTTCATCCACTACTATTGAGTTTTTTTTACTCTAGTCTTTAATAAGTAAACTATATCGATTATCTGGTGATTAATTCAAAACTGAAGCTGTTATAGCCAATAGCTTGAAGAAATTGACCAAATTACAAGTATTACAAAATAGACAGAAGATTTTTTCCTTTTTTGACGAAGTCATTATTCAAACTTCCAGCAAAGTGGCATATGATATCACATACTTACCCGCCCACTTAATCAGTTTTTAATTAAAACTGTTTACAATTTGGTTGGTATGCGCAGATGATTGCACACAAAATATTTTTTAATCACCAAGTCACCTCGTTCCATGCAATTACATGCTTATAATGAATTGGTTATAATAATATATATTGGTAATACTATATCATAATTCATTTAAGCAAAAACTGGAGAACAATAAGCATTTTTTTCAATCGGTTTTGATTAAGTGATATTATTTAATAAAGTTCATTTAAATAAAATTTCAATTATTGTTAAAAAAGTAGTACTGACCAAAGTTATAGTATTATATTTAAGTTTTATTTTTTATTTGAATAAATTAAATATTCGGTAGGGGAAACTTTATTTTCTTGTAAATTGTAATTTTAAGTTGTAAAAGTTAATTTGGTGAATAAAAAGTCAATAAAATGTTGTTTCTTATCAATGCTTTTGGCTGTTGTTTAGTTATATTAATATACAAGTTTTGAAATAGATTAGAAATCCAAACAACAATTGATACTTAAACTGTTAGGTTTAATCTTAACATAAGATAAGTTCAACTGTTGGGTATATGTTTTTTTTTTTTTTTTTTTTTTTTTTTTTTTTTTTTTTTTTTTTTTTTTTTTTTTTTTTTTTTTTTTTTTTTTTTTTTTTTTTTTTTTTTTTTTTTTTTTTTGTAATCTTTAGCTGTGTATTTTTTTTTCATTTTTGTTGGTTTTGGCATTTAAATTTCTAAGATCTATATTAATAAAAGAAAACAAAATCATTTTTAGTTACAGTTTCTAACTTTTAAATAAAGATAATTATTTTCCTTTACTTCTTTTAAAACTTTTTTTAATATTAAAATGTTTATATATATTTAATCACGAGGAATTAACAAATGAATAAGGATTTTTTATTTTTATTTTTCAGGGATCCATTTATTATTTGATTCAATATCTGACAAACGTATGGAATTATAAGTTTTTCCCTCCTTTTCTATTTTATTTTTCTTACAGTTTACATACACAAAGAGCATCTAATATTAGTTATTTCACTCTGTTTATTTTCTTAGTGTGCACTTTCTCAAATGATTTTTTTTGTATGCATTTTTTTATGAAGAACTAAATATTATTTTCTTTTTGTGGTTACTACTTTTATAAACTTCTTATCTATCAAGTTTATAACCTATTAAAAGTGTGATGATAATAGTTATTGAGATGTTACAGGATAGATATTTTAATTTGCATACCTAAGGGATAATCTCACTTAAATATTTTATCAATTATAAGTTATGATCTATTTATTTGAAATTTTACTAGAAACATAATTAATTTAAATTACAACTGTAATATATATATATATATATATATATATATATATATTAATTTGAATTAAATTAATAATGAATAATCACATTTTCTATATTACACGAGAAGGGTTGATATTTTAAAGTTAATCAAAATAGTTAATTGTTGTATTTAGATTAGATGATGAATTTGATAAAATAAAAAAGAGATGATATGAGATAAAAGTATATATTTTTGAATTTAAAAAAATGTGATAAATAAAAAAAAAGTTTATGAGAATTTGTGAATGATGTGATTAAATTATAATTATTATTATTAATATTAATAATATTGTTACTTTTTATTTTTATTATTATTATTATTTTATTATTATTTTATTATTTTCATTATATTATTATTTTTAGTTTTTAATATTAATATTATTAAATATTTTATTATAATTATAATATTATTATTATTTTTTTATAAATTTATTATTATTATTTGATAATTATATCAAATTATTATTATTACGTTATATTATATAATTAATTATATATATTCATTATAATATAAATATAACTAAATTCATAATAAGAATTAATTAAATAAAAAATATAATATATATTTAATGTAATAATATATTTGTTATAATATATATTTATTATATCCACTTATCTTTCCTCACAAATCCTTTCAGTTATAAAAAAAAAAAAAAGTTTATCTCGTAATTTTATTAATTTTTTATTTCTCGGGGTATGCGATCTTCCCCACACTTCCATCTTCACATATTTCCGGTCGTTTGAACCAAACGTCTCCTTACTGTCTAAAGGACAATTTCAATAATTTGTTAGTAGTGTAAATGTTTTGAAATCTGAAAGTTACACAAGAAAAAATAAAAAATTGATGGACCTATACCCAAAAAAAAAATGAATGTTTTGAAATCTGAAAGTTATACAAGAAAAAATAAAAAATTGATGGACCTATACCAAAAAAAAAAATGACCGTTGTTCGGATTTGAATAGGCTTGCAGATTACGCAGTCAACGTGGCTACAACTAGTCAGTGGATGCAACCAATAGGAAGCCAGCAATTAGACTTCACGATCCGTGTCTTCACTCCCAAATGGCATCACATCTGCTAATTCAAATTAAAGAAAACACACTTCCAAGCATCACCAGCCGTCAGATCTGTAACGGCCAAAAACACTCGCACGCTCATTTATACCCGTCCGATCATTTTGCAATCTCTCCAACTTCATGCTATATATAGCCCTGTCATTCCAACCTTGTAGAACCTTTGCATTCTTCTCTTCAACCGAATTCCTGCAAGGTTAGTTTTTATTTTTTTGCGTCTGTGTTTACATTTAATTTATTTTGGTTCTGGAATTGGTTAGGGTTTTGTTTTCCCCCTTTCTAACCTGACTTGGGTTTATTGTATTAGATTGATTCAGAGTTTGAGTCAAATTTAGGGTTTGTAAAATGACTCCAGGATTCAAGCTTGGAAGTCCTCGCTTGAATAATTTGTGTTCAAATTAGGGTCTATGATGTTCCAGTTCTTTGATTCGTTCACATAGTCAGTTAGAGTTATATACACGGTTCTGTTTCAATGGCGAACTGAAACCCTTAAACTATTTGATAACTCTGTCTTTTTGGAGTATAATAAGTCGCAGCATGATCTTCAATTATCCGACATAACATTCATTTTTTAATGTATGTTTAATGTGAACAGATGGCCCGTACAAAGCAAACTGCTCGTAAATCAACTGGTGGAAAAGCTCCCAGGAAGCAACTTGCTACCAAGGTATTTTGTTTTGAATCGTGTTGCTAAAACAATAATTAGTTGGTCTTCAACTTCATCTTGTGTTTTTGATTGATTGATTAAAAGTTTGATGTTTTCCCCGTTTGTTGTAGGCTGCACGCAAGTCTGCGCCAACCACTGGTGGTGTGAAGAAGCCACATCGTTATCGTCCCGGTACCGTTGCTCTTCGGTGAGTGTTTTGGGTGTTATTTGATTTTTTTTTTATTGAAATCTCTTCGTGGTTGGTTATCTCTAATAATAATTGCCTCTTGAAACAGTGAGATTAGGAAATACCAGAAGAGTACCGAGCTTCTGATCAGGAAACTCCCCTTCCAGCGGCTGGTTCGTGAAATTGCTCAGGATTTCAAGGTATTGATGTGTTGTAATTGTTGTTACAGTCACTGTTTGATTAATTGATTATTTGTGTAAAGTGACAATAATATCTAATTTATAATGTTATGTTTTCAGACTGATCTTCGTTTCCAGAGCCATGCTGTTCTAGCTTTGCAAGAGGCTGCCGAGGCATATCTTGTTGGGCTCTTCGAAGACACCAACTTGTGTGCCATTCATGCTAAGCGTGTGACTATCATGCCCAAGGATATCCAGCTGGCAAGAAGGATTCGTGGTGAACGTGCTTGAGGTTGTATGTTTGGTGAAAGGGCGGATTGGTAGCTGCAGATAATGTTGTTACTCAGATTGATTGAAACCTTATAGGTTGCTAAGGAAAATAGCTTTTTTTCTGGGTTCTTGTATTAATTGTGATAGGCAAAATTATATAGTTGGTCTGAGAAAGGCTAATTGTTAGAGATTCTAATTGATTTTTCTTTCTCTTGTTATTTCTTTTTACCGTATGTCGCATCTACGTTTTGGAAATGTATTGGTCAACATTCTGTTGCTATCTAATGTAGGTCTAAATCTGGTTTATGGTGTTTGTTTTTCGGAATATGTTTGTTTTTTCGGAAATCTGTTTATTATTTGTTCATTTCCAGCATCCTGAAGCTCGCAATGTGTATTTATAAGCGGTTTATTAAAACAATTGTGTAATCGGGTATCTGATGAATTTGATTACCAAAAGGGCGATCTAGGCTTTTTACGTTTAGAGGGAAATCAAACTTATGTTTGAAATTCTGTATTATTTTGGGATTTCCCTAATTGTGGAGGGATGCTGAATTTTTAACATTTAATTTGAAATGTTGTTTTCGGCACGATATTTTGTAAATAATTAAAGTTCAAATTTTACATTGAGTATTTGCATTATATGCAATACTCTATGACCGTAAGGTAAAGTTTTCGCTTAATGAAGTTTAAAATTATCGTCAGAGTAATTTATATTTATTAAGTGTGAATGATTAAATTTTAAACTATGGTCAGAGAGTATTTATAAACAGATTAATTTTATGAAGTAACAACAAATAGGGATACCATGGGTATTTTGATGGTTTTGACAACCATTCATTTAATGCATCTATTTAACAATTAATTTTATTTTTATATAAAATACTATATAATAATAAATTGCGGAAAATGCATAATATTTTCACATTAAGGATTTTTATTTTAAAGCAGGAAGAGATAGTAGGAAAGGCAACAACAAAGTAACCAATGAGAGTTGGACAATTAGACTTCGCGATCCGTATTTGGTGTTTGAAATGACATCGTAGCCGTTTATTTAATTTGAGAAAACACAGTTTGACACTTGATAAACCGTACGATTTGAAACAAAAAAAAACACACGGATAATGAATCGTATCCGTTCGATCACTGACAAACGCTACCAGTAGTATGCTATATATAGGCCTGCACCTCCGTCAGACAGAGAGTTTTAGATTCTTTTCCCCTTGATTCAGCTGCTCTTTTGGAGAAGAACCAGAGTCCTTCGAGGTTAGTTTACTTCTTCAATTTGGGTTTTGCATATTTCTTTTTTTCCTTATTAACCTCTTTAATTTGAACGCGGAGCGTTCAAATCTTTTTCTTCTTTCATTCTTTTCTTAGGGTTTCGTATATCTTTGGATATAGAATTAGACTGTTAATTATATTTCTTTTTGCTTAATTAAACTCGGACAAAGTTTTGAAGGTTATATTACCCCTTAGCAATGGCAAGAAAGGTCCAATTGTTTTCTTTTCTGAATTTTTGTTTGGCTTTGTGTGCATAGATGGCCCGTACGAAGCAAACTGCTCGTAAGTCAACGGGAGGAAAGGCTCCTAGGAAGCAGCTTGCAACTAAGGTTCGTTGAAAAATCTCAATAACTGTTCTTCTTGATTTGATCTTGTGGTTTAAACTATATCTCATAGCATTAATGTTTGGTCCCGTGTTGTAGGCTGCACGTAAGTCTGCACCAACCACTGGAGGAGTCAAGAAACCACATCGTTATCGTCCTGGTACTGTTGCTCTGCGGTGGGTGTGATTCTTTTTCTTTTCTTGGTGTTTTGTGATTTTAATTCTTCTTTTCTTGTCATTTCTTCTTGTCTGAGTATGAACTCTAATGAAATTGCTTCTTGAAACAGTGAGATTAGGAAATACCAGAAGAGTACCGAGCTTCTGATCAGGAAACTCCCCTTCCAGAGGTTGGTTCGTGAAATTGCTCAGGACTTCAAGGTATTGATGCGTTGTAATTGTTTACGTCCTGTCGAGATAAACTTTTCTGGGATTACTCTCATTAGAAGAAAATGAGAAAACTGAAAAAAGATTCTTCTTAAGCAATAAAATAATTTACTTTATTTGTAAATTAATTTGTAGTAGCTTGGGTATAGGGATAAGTATTTTTTTTTTCATCTCTCTTTTTACAAATACAAGTACTTTTATCTTTAAAACGTGTTTTTGAGTACTTTTGTCATTAATATTTGGCCTTAATCTGAGTTTAAATGTTATCTTTTAACAATGAATTGGAATTGTGCTGTGGTTGCAGACGGATCTGCGTTTCCAGAGCCACGCCGTGCTTGCATTGCAAGAAGCGGCTGAGGCATACCTTGTTGGACTCTTTGAGGATACTAACCTATGTGCCATTCATGCTAAGCGTGTAACTATTATGCCCAAAGACATTCAGCTGGCTCGAAGGATTCGTGGTGAGCGTGCCTGAGGTGGTAGGTTAGTAGTTGGGAAAACGAGTGGCTGCAGATGGTGTTTTGTTATTCAAATTTCGTTTTATTCCGAGGATAGGTTGTTAGGGATTAGGTGTTTACTCGTAGTCGCATTAATTGTGAAATAGGCAAATACTTTTAAAGGCGGTGACTGTCTTTATGGAATTGGCTTGTAATTGATTTTTGGACATATGGGTCTGTCAATGTTTCGTTTTCACGGGATTGTGCAGCCATGTGGGAATTGTATTGGACAACCTTCAGTTGCCTTCTAATCTGCTCTAAATTAAGTTTTCTGTGCTCGTGGGATTCTGTTTGGGATTTTGATCCAAGTCTTATGCTCGTTATCATCATTCACATTGCTCCCTTAATAACTGATTATTTGCAACAACTAGCATTTATGGTATACCTGCATAAAGGGGTTTGCATTGGATTTGGATTCACTGAGGTTAGAGGTCTATGGTGTTGATTAAATTCAGTTTCATTGCATGTTCATTCCAAGGATGAATGAATAAGTCAACCTCAGGCAGTTGTGAGGCCTGATCACTTAAAAAAGAACAGACACCCTGATGGATCTGTCTGATTTGTTTTTGACAGACTTCACTCTAAAAATCTTGCCTAGATGTCTTAGGTAAACAGATCTTATGGTTCTCGGTTTGTCTTGTATATTGACTGTGTTGTTCTTTTTTAATTAAGGAGTTCATCGGGTTGCATTATAATGAAGAGTTTTCTTGAAAATTATGTCAAATTTCAGTCAATTTAATCGAAAAATTGATGTTTCTTTGAAATTAGGTTTAATCTGAGTTTCTGATTTGTAATTTTGAAGTATTTAGTTATTTAAATATTATATAATATAGTATTTTTTTTAAGAAGTTAAAAAGTATGTTGAAATTCTACCTTTTTTTAAAGCATTTCAAAACCAGTAATTGAATTTAAATTTAATTTGATTTAAGTTAGGATGCGAATAATAAAAGAACACAAAAAAGTCCGAAACAAATAAATATATCTAAATGTGATTTAACTGGACTCGAGTACATACTTGTAAAAAGTTTAACAATAGAGTTAGCTCCCAAAAGAGTTTTCATCAAAAAAGGCCATATAGTATTATTTCTCAACTTTTATGGTTGATAGCAAAATCAATTTCTCATCCAAAGCTATATCAGAGGGGTAGCGATGTCAAGATCAGCCTTTAGAAATCCATATTCAGAACACTTTTTCTTGGATTTATGAATTTCCCTTTCCATATCTGAACAATAGGTACAGTAGCATCATATATTTAACATGTTTGTGAATCCACTCCCTCAAGCCAACTTCATAACATAAATGTGGTTTTTGGACCTTAACCAAAAATTCATTAAATGAATTCATTATTTTGTATCCCTAGATTGTGTTATCTCGAACTTAATTGAATGTTCATAACAAGTTGTTGAAATTTGATTATGTTTGAACTAAGATACAGATTTTAGAAAAGGTGTCGAACAATACTTCAATTTTTTTTTTCTCAGTTAGTTTGTCTAATGACATATTGCCTAATTAATAAGGACACAAAATATGGTCTATTTATACTTTTAGGCCATTCTAATTTTTTTAATATTTTTTAAAAGAGTTCCACTAATTTTAAAAGGGTTACAATAAAGTATTCAATGTAAATAAATACTTCTACAATTTCTTTGTAAAACTAAGGACAACAAATATTGTTTGTTTATTACTTCTAATTGAAGAGAAAAATAGTATCAACATAAGGGGAAACTTTTATTGAGATTATACAATAAATGACTCCTCACTAAAGTGTAACTTGAAGAATATTACAAGATTTCTCAATAAAAATATATATATTTTTTGAATATGTAATAATAAATAACCAATGTTTTAATTCATCTTAATAATTAAAAGCACACACGTGTGTACATGTAATAATAATAATAATAATGATAAAATAAATAAATAATGAATAATACTTAGTATTATTTATTATCATCGAACTGTATTATAAATTATCTTTAATAATTTTAGACTCTTCCATATTAAACTATCTGGATTTTAATCATAATCTAGATAAAATATACTAAAAATAAAGAGAGATTCGTGACTTGTCTTTAAACCATGAGGCAAGCAATTTTTCCACTACCTCTTTAATAGACTACTCTAATTCATAGAATACATTCATGAAAATGAAAATGAAAAATTATAATTCTCGATTAGTTAGGCTATAACGAAGAAATCGACTTTAATGTCTATTGTAAAAAAAAATGTTAAAAATGTTTCCCGAAAGAAACTATTGAAATTGGTTTTGTTAATATTGGTTGGGATTATAAAGCCATGATAATCTTTGTTCACACAATAATTTCTTTCAGGGGGAAAGATAAATTGATACATGTTATAATTATAAGATTTTTTTTTCTTAATTAAAAAAAGTAAATAGAAAAAGACACTAGATGGCATTACTAATATTACTTTACATTCTTATTACCTGTTTGAGCTTGTATCTCTATAAGGATGGTGCTATATTGCTTTTGTACTACATAACATGACTTTCATTCAAAGTTCATAATGTTGTGGCAGAATTGCTGATTTTTCGAATTAGCTCTTAGATAATTTTTTTAATCTATATGTACTTATAGAGAGATCTTACTTCAACTTAATCATACATTTCAAATTCGCTATATCCATGTGATTTTTTTTCATGCATTTAACTACAGAGATTGATAAGAGTCCAGTTTGTTTAAGCTAATTGTTCACCTCATAGTGTTATCTATTTATTGCAAAATGATAAAATTACAATTCTTTTATTAACTTTCTTTAAAGATATATTTTTCTTTCTATTTTTAACTAACAAACGATTCCTAAATTCTTATATCAAACCATGTCATGAAGGAGCATCTCATTCGAATATTAGGACAAACATTTATAGAGAAAAAGTCACTAAAGTACTACATGTACATATTCTTATTTTAATGCAAGATATTAGTCATGTCAAAAACTTTTTCTTATTTTTTAGTTATCACTCAACTTAATATATATATGCTATCACCTTTTTTAAGTTCCTATTATAAGTTTAATACTATATAATAATTCTCTCAATGGTATGTTAAAAGAAAGAATTTTTAAAAACTATATTACTAAAATATTCTTTTATATATGATGGCGAATGGTGGAGTAAGTACAAAATAATTTTCTTGTAACCTACAATAATATATTAATATGTTTTGTAAGAAAAGAAAGTCATATTTTAGATGAAGAAAATCATGAAATTGTTTAATTTTAATTTCTTATAATTCTTAATATAAGACAACGATTGGTTAAACTAAAATCACGTTTTATGTTGGGCAAATAATTTTATCAAATTCTAGTACTCCTTCTCATCTTCATGCACCGTTCAATAACAAATCTATTATTATTTATGAATTTTATATTTATGGTAACCCCGTTAACCTCGCATGTTTATAACTAAACCTCCTTTTACGTTCTTTTCTTATGATTTTTCGGTATTATTTTCTTACTATCTAATAATAGAATCCTTCTATGTAGAATTATCCACACCAAACATTCACTTGTGATATTCTAAATGTCCTATTTACATTCACCATTTTCCTTGCATTGTTGTTAAAGGATATTTTTCAAGGATCTCAAAGTTTGTTTCATGCACTAAATTCAGTTTGAAGTTGGGAAAATCATCAACGTGAAGTACTTGAAATTGTAATTATGATTGTAATTACGTGTACCCATTTCTTTTCTCCTATTTGTTATTTTATGCAAGTTGATGATTGTTGAAAAGATGTTTTCTTTCACTATACATTACAATGCGTACATGTTTCCTATTGTTTTGATTTTTTTCTAAGTATGTTAATTGTTTTTGAAAAGGATAGTTGGTGATCAATAAATTGACAAGGGAAGATGCAAGAACAACCTTACATGAGACAATATGATATGAAAATGAAGCGAATGGGGGAGCAAATGAGAAAAGATGAGCAAGAAAGAGGTCAAGCCTTCAATGAGCTAAGACAAATGAAAAGGATTGCGGAGAAGACTAATGTGAGGGTTGATGAAACATTAGCCAACAAGAGATCAAATTCGGAGCCACATTTAATAGAAAATCAATTAAGTGTTAAAGAATCCTCAAACAAAAAATTGTCAGAGAAAGACGTCTTATTGGACAACATGAGAAATGAGATGGACAATCTTAGATCATCTGAGGATAATGCAATGACCTTATTGTCTGATTATAAAAGGAGAATTCAAGAATTGGAGATTGAACTAAACAAGACAAAGGAATCAGAAGCAAATTTGTTTGACACATTGGTAATGCAAACAAAACAACTGGAGCAGAACAAGATTCTCCTTGAAGAGTCCAAGCTTGAGATAACTTCTCTTGAAGAAAAATTAATGACAGTTCAATTAAGTGCCAGCCAAACCTTTCAAATTCCAGGTAATGAATAATGATAAAATAATTCATAAGAAAATTTTGAGAAATATTTTCAATGTGATTCATGAATTTAAAAAATTTCTCTGGGGTTCAAGGTAAACTATAAGATAAAATTTAAATTGAATCAAGACTAGCTAGTACGAAAAGCTTTATATGTTCTTTTAATAATTTTTTATGACTCCCTTTCGGAAGAGCAACTTTTATCATTGATTTTTATGGAGTCTTTGGTTTTCTTTTGTAGAGACAGAAAATCACTTTCCATCAATGGAAAGTGGAGAGGGTATGGAAATTGAAGCTGAGCTAGAAAAAGAGATGTTCAATGGCGAGGAACTTTCCGAGAAGCTCAAAATCCTGTTTGAAGAACTAATCAGAGTTAAATCTGAATTGAAGTTAGCAACTGAAGCAGAAGAGAATAGCAAGAAGGCCATGGATGATTTGGCATTTGCATTAAAAGAAGTGGCAACAGAAGCCAACCAAGTAAAGGCAAAACTAACCTTAAGCCAGGTAGAACTAGAGCACACAAAAGAGGATGCTGAGCGTTGGAGACTAATGTTAGGAACCACAGAAGAAAGGTATAAGGAGATTCTTGAAGTAACGAGGAAAGAAGCTGATAAGAACAAAAATACAGTTGAGAGGTTGAGATCAGAAGCTGAAGAGTCCCTTTTAGCATGGAATGAGAAAGAAATTGAGCTTGTGAATTGCATTAGAAGAGCTGAAGAGGAAAGGTTGCTTGCAAAACAAGAAACTGCTGATGTCCTTGAGGCTTTAAAAGAGGCTGAGAATAAGATAAAAATTTCAAAGGAAGAAAATCAAAAGTTACGTGATATACTTAAACAAGCCTTGAATGAAGCTAATGTTGCAAAAGAAGGTGCAGAGATTGCAAAGGCTGAAAATACCAAATTACACGATAGTCTTAATATACTTGCCCATGAGAATGAGATGTTGAAAATCCATGAACTTGCGTCCTTTGAGAATATCAAAGAGTTGAAACGTATGCTCTCAGAATCATCAATAAAGGATTTTAGAAATGAAGATATTGAGAAACCATCTGGAAAAGAAAATGGCAAAGAGGATAATAATAATAATAATAAGGAGCCAGGAAGAAAAACAAGGGCTCATAACAATTACTCTATGGATAACAGGGAGCATAAAGAATCTAAGAGCCTAAATAAAACTTTTAGTCTTAATTTGAAGGAAATGATAACACCTCATAGCCATAAGCAACAACATAACAAGATTGGAAACGAAGAAGTTAATAAGGACACTAAGGATACTAAGGACATTGACGATGATACATTAAGGGGTTCAATATTTGATGAAGTGGATTCATCAGATTCCGAATCACGTCAAGATATGGATATACCTGATGATTTTGACCATCTTGAGGAATCTCATTTTGATGATACTGAAGGTGATAGGAACTCAAGAAAAAGAAGAGCTTTGCTGAGAAGATTTGGCGACCTTATACGAAGAAGAAATTACCATAATCATCGAAAAGAACCATCCATGGAAGAACATTTACAGACGTAACATTTATTTCGTGTAAAAATTAATTGATAAGTTAATTAGAGTACAATGTTAATAATGTTTTAATTTCAAGTTTTTTTTAATAATTTCTAAAGTTTTAGATATTTTTAGATCAATTTTTTATTTCATGTTTTGTAAAGAATGGATTTTACTTTTTTTTTTCTTGTGTGTAAAGAATTCTTGTATGTAAAATGTTACATATCATTTAGAAATTAATGTAAAATATAAAAATTTCATATAATTTAACCTGAGATTACATCATAATGTTTAAATTCCCTAATACAAAGGCTAGTGTAAAAATTTATGTTTCATGGTTATAGCTTGATGCAACAATAGATGGAAGAAATTTAGACGTGATTCAAACACTAAATGGAGGGAATTACTTTTTCAAATAGTTTAGAAAAAAATAAAAGATTCTTACAATAGTTTAAAGTTATTTAAATACTCTAAAATAGACCATAAAAAATAATATTGAATAAAGTATATTATATATTTTATAAATCTTGTAACAAAATATTCGAGAGAAATAATATTTTTAAAGATATAATTTTTAATTAAATAAAAAATTTTCTATGAAATGTTAGCTAATACAATATAGAAACGAATTATGATAAGTTCACATCCGCTCAAATTATACTCCTTTACAATTGAATTTATTAATTTTTTATTTAATAATTTAATTTATATTTTAATTAAGTAATTTAATTTAATATTTTATTATTATTTAGAGTTGTTAAAAAGCTGTAAATTAAAAAGTTAGGTTTTAAGATATTTTTTTCTTTATAAATTATAGATTAGCTTTGTTTTATTGAGTTGACAATTTTTTCTACAGATTAAAAATATAAAAAAGAATAATAATTAGAGTGGACGGGTATGGTGGAAAAAATAAAAAACCACAAGAACTTATTAGTTATTTTGTAGCTAATGTATATATCGGGCACACACAAATAACAACTTTGAAAAAAAAATATAGGGACCACTTACTGTCATCATTTTCTCAAAATATTGAATAAGACTAACGATTTTGTTTAATAACTCAGGTTTGTGATGTGCTCAACTGTATTAACTATCTATTGATCATGTTCTTTAGAGCAGTATTTTTAAATTTTAATTATTACAAATAGTAAAAAAAATTAAGGTTGTTTTTATTAAATTCACTTGATTTATCCAATTAAAAAATACTTCATTTTTTTGTTGAAATTAAAAAAAAATTGTTTTTTAAGAATTATTTTTTTATATACAATTGGCATATAGAAACTGCATCATCATTTAATTATTTTTTTTAAATCAATCTTACAGTACCACTGGATGCCATAAAGTTTGACAAAATTATTATACATGATAATATAAAACATAGAAACTAACAACATACTTTTTAATATTTTCTTTTGAATATATATTTCACTATTAGTTAAAATTTATTTGAAATTATAAAGTTAACAAAGGCATATTAAATATTGTACCCTCCATAAACCCGAGGAACACGTGAATGAGATTTTGGTGACTGAATTTTCAGCTGACGGAATTCGACCACAATGGTAGAGTTTATATTCTTATCAGTTGTTACATTTTGTGAATTATTAAGATGAATTTTGCAAACTACCAAAATCAACCATAGAATTATTGTGAATATCTTATAAAAACAATGGATATATCTTATAAAAATATAACAACTTGGAAAGATATAAGAATGTTACTACTACGTAAACATAAGAGAGAAAAACATAGTAAAAATAGATTACGTGCATATACTTGATTATTTTCATATACTTTCATCACCATTTATAAGTAAGACTCGTTTCAAATAAATATAAAATGAAATTAAACAAAGGTATAGCTTTATATTTCATTCCGCGGTAACAAGGATTAGGGTAGGAAAATTGTGCTTAAGAGAATATTATTATTGTAAAAGTAAACGGTAGGAATATTTAAAATAAAATATTCTGAAACGCGGTATAATATATTTGTCAGGTTTATATCATGTCCATTTCTTTATATTAAACTTGTGATGATTTACACCTTGATTAGACATTAAACTGGGATTAATCACGTTGAGACTTTCATAGTCCACCATATAAAGGCCATAGAATAGAATATATTGTGTACCATGGGAAAAACGGACCAAATCCATGGTAAGCTCCCATTGGTTTTCTTAACAATTAGGGTTTTGAATTTTAACTTTCAATTACAAATTAAATATATGATGGGACACGGACACGGTTTCTGAACATTTTGCGGCCCACATCCATACGTTGGTGGAAGACATATCTTATCCAGAACAGCATGTGATTCGCATGTTCTTTAATGTTTCTAGCTAAAACCATAAGGACAAAAGTTGCAAACGTGGCCTGCGGGTGTACCGTGTCTCATACACCGCCACCGCATTTAACTTCTGCTGGACACGTTTGCACCTTCCTTAAGCTGCTGAGGAATATGTCTGAGCAGTAGCAACAAGCGATAATAAATAGGATCGTGTTTTAGTGCCTCGATTGTGTTGTAGATATACTCTTGTCTTGTTACTTGCCGACACTTAACAGCACCTCACTCTTTCTTTCCTTTTGGAGTTCAGTTTTCAGACAATGACATCGTCAGTAATCGAAGGTGGAAGCGAAAAGGCCAAACGCGAATCCTCTGATTTGGTTACCGAAAGCGTGAATCTGACGGCTGCAAACCTTTCGCTTCCCGATGAAACATTCTTGAGAGCAGCAAATTCCCTCAAGGAGAAGGTTCTTCTTCTTTTTTTCCTTTTTTTTTTCTCTGTTTATACAGAAGGATCTAGAAGTTGCTAGAGTTGAGCGTGAACCTTAAAAGAGGTGAAAATATGGGTACGAACAGGTTGTGGAGGAAACTTGGAACCGGAGAGACCAGGTTGTTGATCCGACGGTGTATTCGGGACTGTTGGGTACTGCCTTCACTTGTTTGCGGTCGTACGAGGTTACCGGTAGCCGGAACGATTTGCTGTTATGCAGAGATATCGTTGACACGTGTGTCACCGCTGCACGTGCCTCCCTCAGGTATCTTCAATACATAAGATGTTGATGTTTATCCATGGTGGAATTCTAAGAAAAAATATTTATATTATGCTAGTATTCTATAAATATTTAAGTTTTCCTTAATTTTTCAATATATATATATATATATATATATATATATATATATATATATATATATATATATATATATATATTAAAAACTATTTTAAAATGGCCATTTTTTATGACATTAATTATCCTCTATCGAAAAAACTGATTCATGACTGACTAATTTTAACTCCACTATTTTTTAATACTAAATTAATTAAAATTTATTGAAAATTTCCAGCACTCTTTTCTTTTTTATAAATTGATAATATACAGAAACTAATCAATAAAAAAAGGATTAGCATTTCCCTAATCATTTTTAAGATATTTCCAACAAATTAAGCAGCTCTTGGGAAGTAAATGGTTAGTTAGGGCGCGTAACTTTTAAACAAAATAAAAAATTTGGTAGTGCGATTTAGATTTTAGAATTAGATTATAAGTTAGTAAAATAAAGTATGATTAACTGTAGTTAAATAACAGCAAAATGAAGATGTAAACTAATCCATGGAATCTTGGGTGGGTGTAAAGTTTGATTCTTTTTTCGATGTCGTGTTTTCTCTTGAAATTATAAGGATGGCAAGTTTGGCGTTAGTTTCAGGCAATTTCACGAGATTCGATTGTGGTAATTCAGTAAGATATGAGAATGTATGGGTGACCAAATGCCAAACACTGGAGATTCTAATACTGCATTTTTAAATATGTTTTAAGTTAGCTCGTACAATTTTTTTCTTAAAGAAAACGATAGTTAACTTTCTTTTAAGGTACACGGTAACAACGTGGGTCTTCTTATCGTTGATATTTTTGGTATACTTTTCTAACGTAATAGACACTACTTTTTTGTTACAGACACGTGACTTTTTTATGCGGTAGTGGAGGCGTTTATTCGCTTGGAGCCGTCGTTGCCAATTACATGGGGGACTTTGGAAAGCGAGACTTGTTTTTGGCTCTGTTCATTGAGGTAAATCATGAAAATGAAAATGCACCAAATTCATTGTCTCTGTTTTTTCAAGGGCCACGTTGCCACGTACATCATTTTTTGACGAATTTGTTTGTACACTTCATGAAGTGATTCTTGGTTCATATTGTTCACTTATAAAAGCTACAATCTAAAAGAAGCGCTTTCATATATGTCGAAGAAGGATCTGCACTAGGATTTTTTTTTTTCAAACCTGGTTTTCATCTACCCAACTTTTTCAAGCCTAGGTTTCATGGTTACTTCATCTATACAACTGAGTATTCAGACATCGGGTGGCATTCACTAACGACAACATTCACTACTGTTGCTTTTTTTTTTTTTTCTTAAACTTTCAAAATTGTAGAAAATTTCCGTTTCTATTTACAGGTTCTTTACTTCTCATCTAATTTTTAGATCTAATTTTTAGTATGTGGAAATGAAGAAAACTATCTCCA
>Ga0209700_104507_pt1 | contig 25004 bp, 10 predicted proteins | sample SiratroredBW_FD_187528 | JGI IMG/M metagenome (GOLD analysis project Ga0209700, IMG submission 187528) | Root nodule microbial communities of legume samples collected from California, USA - Siratro red BW (SPAdes) (version 2) | ecosystem: Host-associated > Plants > Roots > Nodule | place: USA...
AGAAGTACTTTTCTCAACTGTCCCTACTAAGATTGATGACAATAACCTAAGGAAAAATAGAGAATAAGGGATCTTTAGAGCAAATATGAACTTACTCTGTTTGAGATTCTGATTGGTTAGAAATGATCCCTAACTCCCCAGCTACTGTAGGGTATGATCAGAATCTAAAATAGATGAGATATGAGGAGGAAAATTAGAGAAAAGGGAGAGCTTGAGAGAACGAGAGAGAAAAGAAAAGGAACTCAAAGTGCAGGCACACGACTTTTATTTTTATAAAGTTTCTGTGCCTTACACTTATAAGATTTTTCCATTTAAGTAAGGCCTTAAAAGTTAGATGACATTGTGAAACATACAAAAAAAGTAAATTAAGACATCCTTCAATGACTTTTGTAATATAAATGACCTAATAAGTTAGAACTTTATCAGTAAAAGAGGATCATGGATAGTTAGGTATTAATTTGTAGCTTAACTTTCAAGTTAGTTAGAATTTTTAAAGATACTTAACTATTTTGTTTAGAACATCCTAGAAAATTCTAGAATGAATATTTGTTTAGAGAAATGATTTAGAATATTTAAGAAATATTTTAAAAATATTCTAGAAAATAATTTAATTCTAACACATTTTAAAACAAGAAAATGTTGTCTTAACAAAAGAGATTTATATTTTGAACTATTTTCTTTTATTTTCCTCTTTAACTCTTTTATTCTTGCATTGATCATTAGACACACTTAAACTTTTAATATCTTGTTCTCTTTCTAACTTTTATAGTATTTAAATGTTCTTTTGATGCTCTCCTCCTAATAAGCTAAATAAACTATGTGAAAAGAAACAATCATAATGCAACAATGCAAGAGTGATATGAAACAACATCTTGAGCTTGATACATGTCATGTGTGTTTCTAAATATATATTAATTAAGAGTTGTAATGTTATATGAAATTCCTAATAATGAGATCGGCGAGATATTGAAATTGTAGACGATGTTTGTTAAAATTAAATTATATGTTATTCTTAGCTTAGTTTTTTTTCCAGATAAGATGATTATGATATTATCAATAAAAATATTTTAAACTCTTCTCACATCATGATAATTATAATAAGATTGACTTAGATATATGATTAGATTATCATAAAAGTAGAGATAAATTTATTTTTCTCTAATTCATTTGAAGTAATTTTATATTATCGAATATCTACTAAAAAGTAAAAAATAGTTTTATTACACAAACATCGGTTTTATTCTATATTTCAAAAGATGTTTAGCATTAAAAAAAACTTAAGATGCTTTTTTATTGGAGATCAAAGTATACAAATAGTATTAATTAAAATGTTGTGAATAAAGAGTGAATACACGTAAAAAGAAAATTTAATACTAAAGTCAATAATAATTTTATAAAAATGATAATAAATAATAAACGTTTACTTGACAAAATATAAGATGGATTGGATTAGTTGACTAAGATCTTAAAGACATTTATACATAATATTACTTTTATTTAATGAGATAGTAATATAATTTATTCAAATGCATTTTATTGTTTATATGTATATCGTCAACGTTATATCCGTTGACTCTAGGTCAACGTTAATACTCCGAGTGGATTTGGCACTCCAAGTCGTCATCACAAGTGATCCGAAACACAATCTATTACAAAACGAAAAAATTAGACATTCGAGAAACTAATGCCAGATTAGATTTGCTTAAACTTTAAGTAAATGAATCATATAATATGAAATTAACGAGTAAAAACCGCAAGCATTCTGTCGCCTAGAAGATGCAGATCAACATTGAACACTGTTGGTGCCTGGAAACACCAAACAATTGAAATCCACGTTTAACATCAATTTATTTTAGTGCGTGAGAAAATGAATTTGGACGATAAACGTATGTGCAAGAGTGTGAGACACAGACACGATAACATATGACGCAAGCTTGGAATTAAAGTAGGAGCAGAGAACGTAGTATTTGTATTGCCACGTGTCGGACGATGTTCACCAGACAAATGTTAGCTCGAAAATGTTTGTTCGGAAGCGAGTGTTTAAAGTTCAAACAACATAGAAATCCTACGTGCGTGTATCCATAAAAATGATTCATCGGTTTAGTTATCCATCCATGGTGTGTGGGGTTTTCTCTGTCTCTCTGTCAGGTCATGCTCCATTCACATGGGTTCTGACTCCGATACAAACAAACAACATAGTACTACCATAAGTAAATAAAATAAAAAAAAAATAAAACAAAAATATGTCCCATACTATTTGAGCACGTTAAGATCCTATTCAACCCGTCACTTCGCTAGGTCCTACACAAAACCCTAAATATCTAATCACCCCACTACTTGCAATGGCTAATCTAGTGAACAATTTCTTGGCAATTGGCATTTTTCTCAGCTCTATTATGGCTGGATAATTTGTAATAGACACGTGTCTGTAGTGCCTTGGGTAGTGGTGGTGGTCATGGTCACAACTCTAAAAGGCCTTAGATGTAGTACATGTCCATCTTCTTGCTTTTTATGGACGATTTGGAGCAAGAGATGCAAAGATTGAGGATAATTGAGTGAAAAAAATAGTAATAAAGGACGATGATTATTTTTCTCTTTTTAAACAGGAGGATTAAGGTTTCATCCACAGTGAAGAAAGTAACATAGAAAGATGATTTTGGCTGGGCAACTCTTTGTGTCATCTTGCCCTATTTCTTAATCCCCACGAAATTAAAAACCCTACCATAAAGTTTTTGTGGGTTATTTATTGGTACACGTTGCCTCAAAAATCAGATCCTGGCCGATAGCGAGCACAATAATATTTATGTAAAATATAAAGAAACAAATGATAGCTCATGCACAACTGAAGAATAAATTATGTGCATAAAGAAAATTCCTCACGTTAATGCATAATTACTTGTAGCTCCTCCTTGTTCGCAAAAATAACAAACACCTCCACAAATGACAAAAGAAAAGTTGGTGTTACGTCATCTACATTTCACGAAAGTGTTTTCTTTTTTTCTCTTTCTTGTAAGTTCATATGTACATTATCGCGAACCAAAAGCTGTTAGAGATGGAAATTTGCACTAAGAAGCATTGACTTGTGTGATCGTATGCATTAGTTCTATATTTGTAATAATTTTTTTCGTTTTTATTTCCACGTCGTTGTGTGGATAGCATGGTTAAAAGTTAAGGAGAATTTACGATCCATTATATGGATTGATTTTGAATTATTACTTTATATATATAAGAAAGATAAAAAAAAAATATTAAAGTTTTCATGGATATAAACAGTGAGAAGGAACTCTACCACTGAATGCATGTTCTGGATTCTTGTTTTAGTAGGAACACGGTGATGATGCAACCGACCAAACCGACATTTTCAACGAGACATGTAAACATGGTTTAACCGGTATGACTGAAGTTTCGTGCTGAGAATTTGAATGTTCAACGTTGATAAATAGCAGTTGGTTCTTAAGAACATTGCAATGAGGAAAATTATAATTTTTTCAAGGAAAGTTTGAACATGTATAACCAGAAACCCTAGAAAAGATTAATTATTGCAATCTTTTTTCATAAATTGTTTCAATATATATATATATATGACAGAATCATTGAATTGATTCTTTTAAAAGTAATTATTTTTTATTAATTTTCTTTCTAATTTTATATTTTTTTTGGAATAATTATTTTGAGGATATATATAATTAATAATTTGTTTATATTAATTAAGTTGTCAAAATATTATATAATAATTACTATTATTATTTATTAGGTTACATAAAACATATTATTTAGAATAAAACATATTATTCAGAATGTGAATATAGATGTAATTGAGTTATCTTATTTAAGAATAAAGATAGAGTTCTTTGTATATGGTCTTTCTGATAGTAGGAGTAATTCATACACATTCTTAATTTTTTTCTTCTATTCTCTATATAGATAATCACAAAGAACAAAACCAACACAATTATTATTCTAAACTTTTTTATTTTAAGTTTTAATTCTTTTTTACCTTATCTAATCTGATGTATTTATATTATAATCGAACTAAATTAAAAATTCTAAATTTTTTATTTTCTTTCAGTTTTCTTATATATCTCACTAAGCATACATATATTTTATATAAAATTAAAAAATAATTAATATATCCAAAAATTTTAAAATAGTGAATAATACTTTAGATTATTGATATTTTAAATAAAATAATACATAGAGTAACATCCCTGTACTTCAGAAACTTTTCAAAATGATTAATAAAAAACAGGATAAAAACTATAAATTGAGTCTGTTTGTAAATATATTAAATACGCCAGTTTAATTAAAATGCATTTTAACCTTAAGTTGGTAAATTTTAAATTGAAAGATTCTAATGGTTTTTTAAAATTATTTTAAGAAGCAAACAAGATAAATAACTGAAACAAAATAGCTGCAAAAAACTAAAGTGAAATAAATAAACAGAATAACAAGCTAAAACACAAACCAACCTATTTGGGTGAACTTGGAAATTTCAAACAACAATTCACACTTTTCATATTTAACTATAAACTAAATATACAATTTGTTTCATAGACTAGATTTATGTTGATTACATTGTCCTTTCACAACTAAAGTTTAAAGAAAAAAAAATTTCTTAAAAGAATGAAATTTATGTAGGAGTTTTGCCTCCTGTTTAAATAGTCCTGTTCTCAATCTAACGAGATCTAGATGAACTTTAATTAATAAAAGTTACATTGACGGGAGAGTATTGGCAAACATGTTAGTACGTAACATTCTTTTGTCTAGTATTTACGAATAATAAAATAATCACTATCCAACACATACGTAACATTATACAATTCAATTGTGGGGAGCAGCAACTTCCTATACTAAAGAATTACTTTCTTTCCATTATTTGTCTCACGTGCATATATATATAACAGTCACTTAGGACATATGTAATTTTATATTAAGCAAATTTAAGAAGTTGACAGCTAACACAATGTTTAGATGGAATCCTTTAGTGGACATATAGACTAATCTAGACATATAGACTAATGTATATAGAGATTTATGAGATTAAATTTGTTTAGATGAATGTATTTGATATGATATAAAAGTATAAATTTATAGAATGAGTTGTTATTTCACTCTTCCATATATGTAAAGAAAATCATAAAATACAAGGTTAAATTTGTTATTTTATATTTTTCTAATTAAAAGAATTAAGATGAATCATACCTATTACATTACTTGTAAACTTTCACAATTTTTCTTTTCTAAATCTTATCATCTATCCTTAATTCAAACAACTCAATTCACTCCTTTAAATTCTTTCCAACCAACACAAATCTACTCTATCAAATTCACTCAAATTTATGTATCTATCCAAACAAATCATAAAGAGAGTTTGTTTAAATTTATAAAAATACTTTAAACACCTAAAATTTATTTTTTAGTAAATTAAACTAACACCCTAAATTTTTTTAAATTATTCTTATTCTCAGTATTATTTTTATCATTACAATAATCCCTCAAGGGGTGTTTCTATAATATATGAAAAGAATACATATATTATGTTTTTACAATTAGAGGTAAGTAGATGTGTAATACTCTTAAAATTTAAGGGAATATATATATATATATATATATATATATATATATATATATATATATATATATATATATATATATATATATATATATATATTAATATGAAAATGAGAACAATTTAGTATTTTTTGAAACAAATGTGAGGGGTTTGTTTAGAATTTTCAATAATCAGTATAAGTTGAGACAAAAGTTTTAATATAATTTAAAAAAAAAAAAAACTACATAACTATCAAAATTTGACATTTATCTCTCTCTCTCTCTCTATATATATATATATATACTAAGCTCGTGTTTTATTAATTTTTATTCATATGCAATCTAAACGTAGTATGAGGATTTTGAGAAATCATAAACAAGATGGTGACCACATTTATACTAATCTTTGTCTTCAACTTCAAAATCCAAAAGGATATATATACAAAAACACAGTGGTTCACATAAACGACAGGCTTCTTAGATTCCCTGGTCAGCATCCAGAACACATAATTGAAGGTTGGAGCCAACCCCACCGTCATCAAGCACCCGCACGACAAAAAAACAAAATAAAGAAAAAAATATAACTTTCTTTTAATCTAAAGCTTTAATCATTATTATACCGTACAGCAAGAGCCAACTATACTATGAACAGCACCATCTTACAGTTACAGCTACTCTTCTTACGGTAACAATCACTGATCCAACCTCATGAGAATGGCAGATTTAAGACCCTCTTCGTTCCTCATTCCATTTGGGACATTAATCACCACGTCCTGAAGCATGAGATCGTTTACGCACGACATGCTAGCGTGATGAACCTGAAACTCTAGGTCTCTCAATGCACCCATTAGCCTCGCCCCGGGGTGGTTCGCATTTTCGGATTGCACCCTCACCATGGCGTCGGGCCCCACGATCTTCACATCGATCTCGAGACCAAATGGGCCTGGACCTCCGGGACCAGGCCTGCTTTGGTCGACGATGGTGGAGGTGGTGGCGGTGCTCTGGTTATCCATGGTGTCCACCATTTCTGTCTTGACCCTTTTATTACCCTCTCTTTGTTGCTGCGATTCCAAGTACTCAATCTTTGCTTTGAGCTCGTTGATGTAAGCGACAGCATCGGACAACAACGAAGCCTTGTCCATCCGCGAAACGTTCGGAACCACCGCGCGCAGCGCGTAGAAGCGGTGGTTCAGCTTCTCCCTCCGCTGCCGCTCAGCCTCCACATGGTTCATTGGCGTCTCGCGGCCGATGAGGGGTTTTCTGCCTCGTTTTTTGGGCTCCGAGGGTATTGGGGTGGTGGTGGTTGGCAACGTTGGACAATCCGAATCGGAGTGTTCGGAGTCTACGTAGCTGTCTTTTTTGCTGTTGGGTGGTGTTTGGGGTGGTTTTCGCTTCTTGGTTTCTTGGATTCCGGCGGCGATGCCGATGTCAGCGAAGGAGATGGTGTTGTCGTTGAGGACTTGAACGGGAAGCGGATCTGGGAGGGGTTGGAAGAGGGACTTCACGTGCTGGACGAGGTTCCAGTTTTGTTGGATGCTGTCGTAGGAACCCATTTCGACGACGCCGTTTTGTGTGGGGATGGAGATCAGCGTTTGGATCCCGTGCAAGTGGGCTTCGTTGGATCTCTCGCACTTGTAGAACTGGAGCTCGTGCTTGTTGTTCAGCCACAGCACGGAGCCCAAAGCAAAAGACTTGCCGAGGAGTGAAGTAGAGGTTGAAGAAGAAGAAGAAGAATTGGAGACGGTAAACGTGCGAGTCAACGACATGACGTAGAACCACTCGGCGTCGTTGATGTTTTCTGTTGTGGGGGGTTTGGTGAACTTCTTGGAGGAAATGGGGGTTGGGAATTTTGGGGAGGTTTCTTTGGTGCCTTGGAAATGGCCTTCTCCGAAGGAGAGGTAAAGGTTGCCATTGTCGTCGTGTGAAGCCTGCCAGAAAATGGCGTAGACCCACCAATCGGGTTGGCTTTGGAGGAGAAAGTGGAGTTTTTGTTGAAGGGATGGTGTTGGGGTTGGGTTTTCTTGGGGTAGAGAGACGAAGGAGGAGGATGAGGAAGGAGAGATGATTAGTTCCTCCATTGGGGGTGTTTGTGTGAGAAGAGGTAGTAGTACTAGAAGTGGAAGTAGAGAGAAGGAGTTGTGAGGTTGGGAAGAAAGTGGGAGAATGGAAGAAGTGGGTGAGAAGGTTTGGGCATTAATAGAATAAAGATAAGGTATAAATGATGTACGGATGAACAGTCCTTTTAGCGTGAGGAAAGGGTGTGATGGTGTGAATTAGAGGGGGAAAAAAAAATAAAGCTTTTAGATTTGGGTTGGGTTATATGAGGAGGTGAAAGTGGGGGCAAAAGTGTGAAATTTGGTGGGAATGGCTAAGAAAATTGGGTTCAAAGAGCAGCACGAGGGAGCACGTGAAGCGAAAGGGAAAGGTGCGAAATGGAAAACTACCTTGACAGAAGAAGTGGTGTGTGGGGGTACCAATTTCGTATGCACAGCTTCTTTCCTATATAGGGACATAGATGAATGAATCTCTCCTCCTTAAGGGGAAAAAAACACACTCATCATATTAAATTAAGATGAATTATTAGTTTACATTTTGTATCTAAGCAAACTTTACCTTTATTTTTTATATTAAATATCAAATTGATTTACATATTTTATTACTCACCTACTTTACATTGCAAAAAACTATTATCAGTTTAATCGTTTTTTATTTTATATTTTATTACTAAACTTTTCAATTTTCACATGTCTTATCAAGTTATTAAATTTCTAACAAATCGGTGTCAAGAAAGGTTTTAAAAATAAAATGATATTTTTTATTATTAATTTTTTTAAAAATATTGTTACACGTTGTCATTTTGTTGATAAAAAGTTTAACATTAAAATGACGATAATTGAACAATAAAATATTTAATTAAGGATTAACGTTATTAATTTTATATGATATTGTAATTTCTCTAAACTTTATATCTAATTCTTCAGTTTTTAATTCTTATATGAATAAAGAGTAAAATATGAGACTAAAACAATAAAATGATGAAAATGTAGACTAAGTAAATAATTTAACTGTTAAATTATATAATTAGTCCCGTTGGTTCGTTAACTGTCTTGTCGTTGTTTTCCTACGACTTTTAGCTCACTGCAATAATTACAAAAGGTACCACTTTTTGTTTTACAATAATGTCCTCCATATAGCATATTACAAAAATATTCACCACTGCACATAAAATATAAGTTTTAGAAGTTTTTTAAGAATTATTTATTCAAGATATACTATTAAGTAAAATATACAAATATACGCCCAGCGATGAAATTAAAAAGAATTTGCTGCTAAATTTCAACAAATTTTATTTTATTTGATAAAACTATTCTCGACCTATTATTTATTGTTATTTGACGTTACTATATTTTTTTATCCTTTATAAATCACACTCCAAAACATACTAATAATTTGTCATTATACGAAAAATAATAATAATAAAAATATAGGATCAAACTCATGTAAAAATAAACAAATTTCATAATAAAAGTAATTTTTATGATAAAAGTTTAATTTAATACATTTAAATAAAATAGAATATCAATCAAACTAAACCTTATTTTTTCACATTTAAATTAGTCAATTTATCAATATATTTATTATATTTTTTAAAGATATAAGTCACTTTAAATTTCACATTATCATATATACACATAGACTTATCTCATATTCTTTTAAGAATTCAAGACATGATATGAGCAAAGTTTGAAAAACAAAAGTCTCACTCAAACCAAAGTTGTTTTAAATTCTTTAATTTAACACATTCAATATTAAGAATGACACTCACCACCTCAACATAAAGAGCATGTTGAATATATAGGAAAACAAAAAAAATTACCCACGTTATTACAATTACTTCTAAAAATATCCATACAAGTTGTAAAACCAAAAACATTAATTACAAGTTGCAAAACCAAAAACATTAATTTTCATTTCTAGTGTTAATACCAAACTATTTAAGAATAGAAAAATCTGAAATTTAGTTAGACACATGCTTTCCAAAAATGTTACATGTGATCCATATATAATCTTTAATAACATATAAAACAGTATTCATACTACTAACCTGCTGAAATCTGATAAAATTTCTTATTTTCCAAATCATTCATAAGAAAAATGCATTGATTGAAAGCTTAATAAGACAAACAAGAAGATTATCAAGAGTTTTAATAAAATTTATAAAGTTAACAAAAGATAAGTTCAAAAATCACGAAAAGTATTATCAACTTACAACCTGCATAGAGAGCACATAGAATAAAGATAAATATCTCTTTTATGAGCATCTACATCAATAAGCAAGCGTCTATATAGAAGTTTCCAAAACACCAAAGTTTTAACATCCAGATTAGTAGACATACACCTATGCAAAAGCTTTCAAAACACCAAAGTCTATACAGAGAAATAGAATTAGATCAAATAATTTTATTCCAACAATAAACAGAATAGAAGAAATTTTTAGCTATCTTACGATGAAAAATATCATTATCCTCAAGTTTCAAATTCAGACTATTAAAAATATCATTAATAATCAAAGAGTATAAATTTGTTAAGTATCTTAAGATATATTAAGACAAATTGTAAGAGAAACTATTCCAATTTTTAATCATATTAAATCTAAGAATAATTTTTTTTATAGAGAGACATAAAAGATACATTTAAAAGAACAACAAAATTTCATTACAAATGTTTTGAGTGATAATGTCGAATACATAGATGGCAGCAATGCAGCCGACGATGAGTGAAAAGGCAGAGGGGATTCTAGTTGGTTTTTTTTTATAACATTATAAGATGTGAATGACTATAAACTTTTTTTTTGTATACTTTTATATTTTTTACAAGTGTTGACCGATTATTGCTCATATATGAATATAAATGATTATTTTGCTTTTCTTACTATTCTTTATTTGTTTGCTTCTTGGTAAAAGTAAATCAGAAAGATTCACTAGAATATATCTTAACTTTACTAATAGACTAAATTAAATATATTAAAATTTCAAGTGAAATGATGAAGGAAGATCTTGCAGTGAAGTAGGTACAATGAACTACAATAAATACATTGAATTTATGGTTACATCATAGTCTTTCACGACTCTTACTTATTAGCACAATTCTCAAAAAAACGAATCTCTTAGTCTCCTTAATATTTTTGAAGATTAGAAATATTTGATTAATAGATCTTTGTAAAATTAAAAATATGTTTGATTCCTAGATCTTCGTCATGACCAAGGATATAAAAACGATTCTTAGGTTTCTATGATTCATTTTATAGATTATTAGATCTCTCTAAAGGTATGTTTCATGTACGGGGATTAGTTTTGTGAATCTTATACATATACGAATGCACAGATTATTATTAATATATAAAATTGAATTTTGAGTACAAAATCATCTTATATATATTTAAAATTTATTTAAATTAACTTAAATCTGATTTTTTTATTTATTTATGTAATGATTGTTATGTTCTTCATGATACAATATGATACTATGTTTAAGACCAATTTAGAGATTTGAGGAATAAGTATGCCAGAAGTATTATATATTTATTCCTCTCATCAATTGAATCAATCTAACCCAAAGAATAATTAAGGTACGCACGCACTCTTAATCTTTATTTTTCCTATCAGTGAATACTATTGGACGTTCTTGTATTATTTTAAATCTATCATTATACTAACGCTGCAATTTAAAAACTAATATTAATCATGAAATTTCTTGGACCACGTTTGAATAAATATATTCAAAATTTAAAGATGATTCTGTCGTCTTTGTTTGTTTCATCAGGTTGTTCATGCACGATTTGAATAAGCATTAGAGTAACTTGTTCAATTAATTTTATGGGACTAATTGAAGTAAAAGAAAGATGGTTTATGTTGTCACTGCTTCCGATTGCCAATAAAATGAAGACTATATTAATAAGCATGATTTAATTATTTAATTATTTTAATTGTATAAGATCGGTAAACGTGAACCATGAGAGTGAAATCTTACGCTGCATTATTAAAACAAATGATGATGTCCACTCATATTATTTTATTCTTGCTTATTCCTAGGGTTGATCATAATACAAAATTTGCAGCCATTTTTTAACCTAATTTAGTTTGCGGCTTCTTTACTCCTCCATTAGTAAATATATATTTGGTTTAGTATCAATGTTCTCCATTTAATGCATGCCGTTACTACTTAATTAATAATTTTTGCTTTCTAAACACGTGTCTTTAAGAATGGATTAACATAAGCTATTTGTTTATTCATGAGACGCAATTCCTATAGTTATAGCACTATATCTTTTCTAAATCTTTTAGTTTTATATTCGTTGTTGCTTAAGAAAAATATATATTTCGTTGTCATCTTCTTACAAAACTACGTCTACAGTGTATTGAAATATTTATATTGAAGATGGTAAGATCAATAAGTAAATCAGTTTTTTCTTTTTAAAATTTTAACCCTGCATAGGTTGGAATTTAAGATCATTAATTATGTTGAAACATGTTCGTATTAATTGAATTATGAGCTCATTAATATTCCATTGTGATAAAATAATATGTTTCGTGATTTATTACTACAATAAATACCTTAGGAGTCTGATGTTTTTTCTAATACACACTAGATTGAAAGGAACATTCTTAAATTTTTTTTTAAGAATATTTTTCTCCGGACATCTAAAGGTGCTCCAAGGTGAGTGTCCTTTTTCAATTAGATTTTCTGCGTGCCCTTTTTGAAAAAAAAATAATATTTTAAGTAACTAGTTTCTTAAATATTTTTCACCTTTCTTTCCTTTTATAAATCATGTATAATTTTTAATTAAATTGAAGCATTCAAAACGTGCCCAAAACAAAAACCCCAAGCATCTCAGGGAGAATTCACAAAGAGTACAAGTTTGTCTGTTATGGGCCAGCTTTATTCATTGAAAAACAAACGGCTTCTTCCTGCACCTCCATAATTCCATAATTCTAAAAATACAAAAATAAGCTTACAAAACTCTGTATTCCGAATTACAAAATACAATTTTTTTATTTCAAATAAAATATAAAAATATATATATTTTGAATTATAGAATCTTAATATAATTTTTTTATTTCGAATTGTGTAATCTAAAATAAAATATAATTTTTTTATTTTAGATTATATAATTTAAAATATAATTTTCTTTATATTACCGAGTACATAATTTTAAATATAACTTTTATATTTTAAATTTCAGAATTTTAAAAATTATACTTTGAGTTGTACTATTTAAAATACGATAAAATGAATAGAGATACCGTTAAAAAGATGAAGAAAATGAAGATGGTCAAATGGTATTTTTGGTCATGCTATGAAGTTGCAGGAAAAAAATATAGAGGTGCAGGAAGAAGCCGTTTGAAAGACAACACATTTTCCTTTCAAGTGGATCTCTAGTTTGGAAGCTTAAATGGGCCTGCTTGATTAAGCTCAGTAAACTAAAGTTTGAATCATTCTGGTTCACTATTCCCACCGAAAAGAATTTTTATTTTTGGTTGATAGATGGGCCTGTAAAAAACTCTTTTGAAAAAGAAAATTCAGTGACACTTGTGCAAAGTTTACCTTATTAGTGACTAATCTTTGGCAACAAATTTAACTGTTACTTGTAATAGGTTTTGTTTCATTTGCAAACACTCCAAGCTGAATCCTTACTTAACCTAACCTAATTGAATAATTGAAGTGATAAAAAAAATCATGGATGAGTACTATAAATAGAACATGTTGATATTGTTTTTTCATCTTTTTTAATAAACTAACTAAACTTTTGAAGTTTGTGTCTGTCTCAATCAGGAATTTGTTATCTATTTGTAGCATTGCTCTGATTCATTGTTCCCCCACCCCACTTTCAAAAGGAATTCTATTTCAATCATTCTCTACCTCACGTAAGCATGACCCAGATTTTGTTTTTCCAAAATAAAATTGTTTGAGCAGAAGCATGCAATGCACATGATTTTTCTTTATAATATTTAAAGGCTATTCCATTAGGTTTATTTAGGTTAGGTTTATATGATTGAGTGGTAAAAAATTAGAAATAAACTCATTTCCAACACCGACCTTAGAATTAAATCCTTGTTTTTTCTTATATGCTTTTATTGTTATTTTTCTTTCATGATAAACAAAATGTGTTTACTGTGACATTGGCTAAAAGTTTCTTACACAATACATATCTAGAGAATGTATATGAGACAACCACAACTAGTATATATTTAAAATTGGCTTTATAATGGTATTATTGTATGCACGGGAAACGAGTCTTCAGAATTGTTATCGTTTGTTGAATCTTTTAGGTTGATCTTTATTTTTGAATTTTGGTTGGAGTAGGAGGAGATATTCTTAAAAGGTTTTTTAAGGTTCAAATTAGTATATGATATTTAAGAATATTTAAGTATTAGTTTGAAATATTTTTCATGGGGTACCATGTTATTTATAGAAACTAGTAATACCAGTTCATGATGAATCGGGTATTAAAAATAATTATGAGAAGACGATTTGATTTAAGATCTTTAATTAATTTAATGTTAGTAATAATTAATTCGTAATTATCATTTTACTTGTATGATAAGAATAATGTAGATTAAATTTTCTCTTTTCTTATTTTCTTTACATCAGTGCTAATTTAAAAATATTGTTTTCTTCTGTTTTTTTAAATTATAAAATAAATCAAAACGTTTTGATAATTTAAATAAACACGAGTTATTTTTTTTTATTAATTTCATTACACCCCTATACATATTGATTCCCATTAATGATTTAGATATGGTTTGAAAATGTCAATTCTCTAAAACTGTCTACTACTTTATAAAAAAATACTTTTGAACTGATTAAAATGATATTAATATATAATAAATATATAGCAATTCTCTTCCTTAGTTGAATATAAATATTATTTAGGATAAAAGTTTTATTAAAAAAAATATTTTGATTCCACAATTTTAAGCGTAAAAGTTCAAGACATAAATTGTGACGGTTTGATGTCTTAATATTTTAATTTTAATTAAAATTTATTGGCTAAAAATGTTTTACCTTTTATATATATATATATTTATATATATATAAATATATATATATATATATATATATATATATAAATATATATATATATATATATATATATATATATATATATATATATTAACAAAAATATAATTCACTAGAAACGGAATTGTTGAGATTTTATATTCTTGTAATGGTAAGTTATAAAGATGCAAGTCGAGACAACTTGTTATCTATTTTATTTCCTCTGAACTAAAAGCACACAAAATTACAGTGATAAGAATAAATTCAAAACATAATATTCAATGACAATTAAGAATGTATAATGAATTAATTTTCTCATTCTTCTTATTCAAGAATTGAAGGATTCTGGATAATTTTAAGAAGAGAAAAATAAAATTTAAAACGAATGAGAGTAAAACGGAGAAAATTACAAGTTTTATGGTTTTGTCATAAATTAATAGGAATTATAAATCTTCTATTAACACCTTTAATCTTATAAACTTACCCTTCTAAATCTCTATCTAACTCATTTAAACAATCTAAAGCTTTACAAGGCCCAATATAAACTAAAGCCCATGACCCAAATATATATGGTTTTTACTAATTATATCACCACTCAAACACATCTATCACTATACGCTTATCATGATTAGATTACGGTTCGAACATAAATTAAATTTAATTATCACTTTTTAAATTAACGACACACTTAAAAGACCCAAGTCTTCATAATTTTATTCTTATCATGTGTGTGTGTGTTTTTTTTTTAATTCATATGTTACAAATTACTTGTTAAATGTCCAAGCTTTTTACTCGATTATCATGCACTTGTATAGATTTTAAAATAGTGAAGGGAAAAAAATCGCACAGGTAAATATGCTCATGCCAAATTTCCAATAAATATAATAAATACATTTAACAAGTATTTAGTTAATAGTTCTAAAGTCATTAACGTTATAATCTCTGTTCCCCTCTTTCTACAGATTTTATGTCAAATTTTAAAATCGTATTTTTTTTAATATTTAATTTCAATTTTAACTATAGTATCAATTTTTACGCGAATATTTTTTAGAATTAAGTTATGAAAATAAAATTATTGATGAGAAAAATAAAAATATTAATAATTAAAATTTTATTTAAAATTTGATTTCATATATTTGTGTTTTTAATTAGACTTATTAAAATTGTTTTAGAAAAATTAATTTTATTTAACTTATTTTGGTGTGCAACTTACTTGAATAATATTTTATTTATATTGGTATTTTATATTTTAGGATGTAATTTTATTTGAATTACGCTTTAAAATAAAATAAAAATATTTAATTAAAATATAACTTTTAAATAACGTTTTTCTAAAATTTAGAAATTGAAAAAAAAAACTTATAAATATAAGTATGTATAAATAATTTATGTAGCCCTAGCAATCTCCACTCTCATTTTTTTTTCTCTTCTCTCTCTCTCTTTTTATCAACAAACTTCTTCTACTTTTCTCTAATTTTGTCTTCCACACGTCATCTGTCTTAAAAACTAATAACATCCTATACTGGTTGAAGAATTAGATATTATTTTTATATGTCAAATTTTCAATTATAGTAGATTTCTGTTTATCCTAAATATTTTCTACTCTCTTCATTTCGTTAATTATGATTTTATCATCAACCTTTATGATGTTAGTTGAAAAAATAATTCTATTAACTTAACTAAAACTTATACTGAAATTTGGTGATGTTGGGTGATGTTTGATCTTATTCTAGATCTCTAACTTTTGAATGATTCTCTTGCTTGAGTTGATACTTCTTGGAATAAGGAATTACACGTTAAGGAAATCTATTTATGTTTGATAGAACCTTATGATCGATGGATGATCTAGATGTAAAGGTGATGTAGTCATAACATTTTAAGCTTTATACAGGATTGTGTGCTGTTGAACATGTTCTTGATATTTAGGTTGGCGTTGAGATTTGTATATTTTAAATGAATGAAATTTGTTTTGTGTTATTATTTTTATTAGATTGATGCATTTGACACTTGTATATGTTAGACTGTTTTTTGGGTAAAACTTTGAAGATACTTTATTCTGTTTCAGAGATTGATTTTTTGATTCGCTCAAGCGAGCCAAATTTTGCTCAATCAGAAATAGTCATGTATTTCAACCTTGATTTCAACCATGTTTTCACTCAATCGAAGAAATTTTTGCTCAACCAAAGAAATATTCGTTTAAGCTAAAATAATAGTGAAAATCAATTGTCTTTACTGAATTTTTATTCAAACAAGTTCATTACCACTCAAGCTAAAAAAAAAATTTAAAAAAAAATTATTTTCTGATTGTCTCTTTAATGAATTAGATTATATATGAATGTTTATTTTAAATGTGAATGAATATTAAGTTGTAAATTTAATTAATGTTGTGTTTTTGTCTAAACAATACACTTTATATAAAAATGGTTGTTATGATTGATAGGAATTTGTATGAATTTGTAGGCACAATATGGGGATGATAGGTGAACTATTGTTTGATTTTTGTATTAAGTATTGACGCTTATGTAGTAACAAATATTCCCTTAATTTACTGATGATATAGATCACACAAACTAAGATATCAGGTGGTCACTGGGGGGCCAATTCTTACACACCATGACCATATGTAGACATACTGCCTTGAGTTGTAATTAACTTATCTGGCAAATTTCCTAAATTGGTGTAATTTTTATCTGAAATTCCCAAAATAGTGCATTTTTTATTTATTTTTGGATATGGGTAAATCGCCAGACACGATATAATTGTGAAGAAATCGTGGCATTATTGCACGATTTAATTTTAAATGAAATTGTGAAAAGAGAACATAATTTTAGTTTACTGGAGAAAATTGTGCAACCAAGATTTCAATTAATGAATTAATTGTGAGAATACTGCTATAGAGATCCTAAAATAAATAAAAAATTGCTTTAGGGACAGAACATATTGAATCCATTTTATCAATGATTCAATGAAATATTTGAAATTGTAAGTACACTTGTGTATCAATAAAATGAATTTAGTGTTATGATTAGAATGACTTCAAGAACCATTTTGAAATGAAAGAATATATTCTTTTTATATTGATCAAATCCAATCTTAATCAATTCTTTTTTTTAACTATATTCTATTCATTAGATAAATCATATTTTTTGTTCTTTGATGAGTCATTATGCAAATAATAGCTTATTTTAGGATGGTTAATATTCTCCATCCATTTCTCTTCTATTTATTTGGCGCAGGTGTTGTGTGTTGTATTACAACAGTGTAACTAAAATAAATGAACACACTTACAAAGTCATTTTATTTATTGTTAAATATGTAATGATTGAAATAAAAATAAAAATGATGTTAGTATGAGATTTATATATTGAATTAAATTAAGAGTAAGTTTCATGTTGAAAAGAAAAATAAAATAAAAGTAAAATTTAATAATAAAATAAATTTAGCAAAATTAAGTGTAAGTTTCATATTTGAATTTAGTTATTAATATAGAAATAATTTAAAATAAAATTAAAATTTAGCAATAAATTTAGAAAGAAAAATTTGAAAATATTATATAATTTTTTAAATAAATTTATTGTTAGTTTTAAAATTATATATAAGTAACTTTTTTTCATAACATAACATGTAACTACTCTCCTATTCAAATTAACTTCACATTTATTTCGATTACTTAATCATAATTAATTTCAACCATTACATATTTATCAATAAATAAAATGGGTCCATTTATTTTAGTTGCACAGTAGCAACACACACCACACTGCAAACAAAAAAAAAAGAATGAGTACTATTTTAATTAACTCATTAATTGAAATCTTTACTGCTTGATTTTATCTAATAAACTAAAATTGTATTCTTTTTTCAGATTTGATTTAATCTTAAATTAAATCGTGTAAGTGTAATAGGGTCTAGGGTCACGGTTTCGTTACAATGATATTGTGTCTCCTATGCACGATTTACCAATATTCAAAAATTAAAAAAATGCATCATTTTGGGAATTTCAGATAAAAATTACATCAGTTTGATAAATTTGTCAACTTATCCTGATCCATTCTCTTAAATTCAGTTGTAAATCTAGATCTTTTGTATTGAATCATATGTTAGTTTCTGGTTGACATAATTAATAGGAGTCTTTGAAGTCAATTGATGTTTCACTTGTTGAATATCTTTGATATATAGATCCTTGTGTCATTTATGTTATTGTACATTGGTATATGAAGAAGATTGAATATTGTGATATGTTGATTAAAATTGATTATTTTATATAGTTTTCTTATATTAAAAAATAACTTACCCATAAATTTATGGTGAATTGTGATAATTGTATTATGTAAATATTTATATTATTAACTTTATTTTTAACATTTGTATTTATATATATGTTTTATATATTTATGAATTACAATAAACTTATTGAGACCAATTAAATGTTTATTGTATAATGGATAGTTAATTTTTAAGGTATTATAATTAACAAATAATCTTTAAAAAAGCCAACCCAAATAAAAGTTCTTCATTAGACTTTTGAAGTTCTTCATGGGCCTTTAAGGCCTTCTCCATTAAATGACGTGTCTCCTCATTTTTTTCACTGTAATTCTTGCACAATGTTCAAAATCTACTGCAACATTGTTACTCGTTATATGATTTACCAAAAGTATAAGCAAAGACAATGGGATAACAATGAAGAAGGGTTATAATAATTGCAAATTTATTAGCTTAAGAGTGGAGATTTAATGGTAGGTACACATAGTACCAACAACCATCGCAATCGCCATTAATGGGTCCAATTAGGTCATCAACTACATTTCACTCACTTTATATTCCTTTCCAACACTCAGTTACGCTCCTTACAAACTATCTACCCCTTAGTTATTATTTTGGTCTAATTAATAATGTCCAATTTAAATTTAGAATGTACAATTACATAAATATTCAAAAAAATTGTATAATCCTAACTAACTCTATGCAATGCAAGTAGTTTAGTTGTAGTCAATGCCCGAGCTTGGTTATATATGAGGGTTTTGCCCTCCAAATTATTTTACTTAAATATGAATTAATAAATAAATACTTTTTTTTAAATTTAGTATATTTGAATATTTAACATTTCTAAAAAACTTTGTAAAACTATAAAAAGAAGTTAATACTATAAAATATTTTCTGAAAATTCGTCGGTAATGTTAAGAGAAAATGCAGATGCCGCATCAATAGGAAATAAAGATAAATAAGAAGGTGAGTTCGAGCGAAAAGTGGAGGACTAGAAGGATGAGTCCTGCGTTAAATGAAACTAATATATTAATCATTAATATTTGTTGTCTAAAAAAATAAGATCTCAAATAAATAAATTAATGATAAGAATTGATGGGTTATTAGTATAATCAAAATAAAAAACATTAGAAAAATAACCTTTTATTTGAGAAGTGGAAATGAAAAAAAAGAAAAAGAAAGGAAAATTTGAATTATTTAAACTAAGGGAAAGTGTTTCCATTCATGTTCACTCGTCTATCTTTGTTTTCTATTTATTTTTGCTTTAGTTTAAATAATTCAATTTTATATTATCTTTCTTTCTTTTTCTCACTCTTTTATTTCCACTACTTAATTATTGTTTAAATAAAGAATTTTTACATAATAACTTTTATAGAAAATTTAAAATATTTTATTAATAATCAGCTGTCTTGTTCTAAAATTTTATAAGAAACTAAAATCTTAGAAAGTAATTTTTTTTATTTAAAATTATAGAATTTTATTTTGACGTGAAATAAATAAAATTTAAAACACTTCATTTTTTTCGCGTATATATTTATGTTTTTCATATTCTCTTTTTAACCAATAGTTTTGAAAATGTAATAAATTTAAACCAAAAAAATTAAAATTTTAAATATTTAATTTTCTAAAAAAAATGAACTTGTTTTTATCCAGAAAGTATATATTCAAAAATTCTAAATTATTTCTTGTACATGAAGATTTGGATCAAAAGAAAATATGTATGGTTAGGAAGACCACCAACCTCAATAAAAAAAAAATTAGTAAAATTTAGATATAGTCTACAATGAAAAAATATATAGGAATTAAACTTAAATCACACCTAATACAAGCAAAAGACTCTTTAAAAAAAAAAAAAAATCAACCGAAGAACCTTTTGCATGTTTTACTTCCATGGTGTAACGTTTCAAATAACAGTTATACAAAAAAAATTACATTTTTAAGTTTTTAGTTCAACGTTCGTTTAAATATTTTAAACTGAACAACAAATAAACCATCTATTGATTACAAGAAAAATAATTTAAAAACTTAAAAAAAAAATAGAAAGTATACATTTTATTTTAACTAGGGAAATAATATGTTTGAGTGTGAGTGTATCAATACCACCATTTGTCGTACAGTAAAATAATTTAATTTCAAAAGTATATAATTTTGTAAAAATTATATTAAAAATATTAAAATAATAGAATTTAAAAATACATAACTTTGTAAGAATAATATTAAAATAACGTATGTAGTCATTATTTTTAGTTAAATAAACTATTTTAGTTTTAAAAAAAGCTTATTTAATTATTTTTTTAATTAAATAAAGAAATTATTTTTTATTTATTAAAAATTTACAATTTTTTAACTAAAAAATAACATCAAAAATATAATTACTAAACAGAGCATATTTTTTTTATATAGTGTATATAGACAATGTTAAAGGAAGACATTAAATGAAATGTACATCCCAAATGTTATCCACCCTTCAAATTAAAGAATATAGTGTTATTGGGTGAGGAGGTGGCTTCACATTTTTTCATGGTTGAGATAATGAAGTTGTTTTATGATTTTGGCACTCATTTTTTTCTTACAACATTTCCCAGTTTCCAACCCTCACAAATTTTTTGGATGGTATAAAGAGAAAATGAGAAGTTTGTAATTTTTTTCTCCTACCTATAAAAATATATAGTTTTTGTGACATGGTGCTTCTTCACCTATGAAAGTTGATATGGATTATAGTAAGTTGGCAATGAATGAATGAATGAAAATGACAAGTTTTTGGTAGTTTTGCACACTGTTTTATCTCTCAACTCTCAACTCCCAAACGTCATGTTATTAGTTTTTTTCATTCTGAAAGTTTGTTTGGGTCAATGAAGCAGTTGGTGATAATGAAACCATACCAACTCAACTGTGAATGGATTATCTAAGCCATGTACTCATACACTAGGATATTCTATTTAAACACTCCCATTTCATAACCATCAATATTTGAACCTATTCAATTATATGATATTTTATAGGTGAATAGTTTCTTTATATTCAATTGATATCCATGCATAATTTTTATGAATTTTTCACAGCTAAAATTTCTCTCTCTATGTTATATAGAATTTAATAAACATGGATATATCATTCAATTAATGATTTCATTATACTTGATATTCACAAAACATCAGCTAAGTTAATTATCATGAAGGTAATTGTTACTCATATCAACCAAGATATTCCATTAAACAAAACCCAATTTTCTCTAAAATTTCATATTTTTAAACATTAAGAAAAACATTCAAAATATACACATAGATATATTGATTTAAGTTATAACTATAAATATTAAAATCATTTAAACCAAATAAAAATATAATAAAAAATTTAGTTTATTTTTAATCTGTTGATCGAAATTTGGACAACAATTTCTCATATCCGGCTTGTTGAGGAAAAATTTAATTTATTGAATATTTTTGTAATTATTTTTTATTTTCCTACTGGAGTAATTTCGTTGAGTGGAATTTCAATCTGTTAGACAATTTTGAGACCACAGAGGGAATCATACAAAAATTTTGTAACTCAAGACTGAGTAAAGAGGGTACCAAAATCATTTCAAAATAGTTAACTAATCTTTTACCAACAATTCTTTATGTATAATTTTTCTAGCTGCCATAAGAAAACCTGAATTTTTCTAAATTTTTTGCATTTAATTTCATAATTTATCAAAATAAAAGTCTCGACAATCCATTTACACAAAAAAAGCTTAAAATTTAAAACAAACAATCTAACTTAGGATATGATTCAATGAAATTTTTTATCCTTAGAAAAATAAATAAATTAAGGATGCCAAAAAATAAAGAATTAAGCCTAGAATTTCAAGTTTCTAATTTCCTCAATAAGTGTATTTTTTTTTTCTCTTCAGAATGTCTATTTTTAGCAAAATGATGATATCAAGGAATTTTAATAAACTTAAATTAATATCAGTTTATCGATCTTTCAACGGTGTGTTACATAATTTTAATAGTATAGATTATTGTACACTCACAGAATCTCGATAGTGTAATATCTATTTTTATTATTTTACATTTTTATCTTTATTATCATTTACCATTTAAATTAATATCTTTTTGTGTTTTTATATTTATATATCTATGTGTTCTATCTCTTAATAAAAAAACAAAGGGAAAATAAAAAACCTGGGATGATCTAGACAAATTTACACAATATATTTAAATCCTAACGGATGGAACATGTACAAAATCAATGGAATTCTTTTATGAATTTTTACAAATATTCATGGATTTTACCTTATGGTCAATGTTAAACAAATGTTAAAGTATAGATATGAAAAAATACATAAATAAAATCAAATATATTATCCGAATACAAACTTAAAATCTTAAAAGTGTTCTTCATAAACAATTATAAGTTATCTTAGATATTTTTTAAGTTTTTATTTTAGTTCATACATGCATTAACTTAAATTTATAAAAAAATTACTTATTTATTATTTATTTTCTTTTATAGATAGTTATGGATAAATTTGTTGGATAATATTTTTACTATGAAGTTAGGTTACTTGTACGAATTTCTTATATCAACCAAAATATATTAATTCTTTGTTTGAATGGTTAGTATGGTATATTATTTCAATTTACTTCCACGATTTTTTTTATATATTAAAATATGATTGAAAGTTCTCCAATCAGTGTATTTTTCTTAAAATGTAGAATTCCATTAAACTTAAATTAATCTCACTTTACGATAGATAATTTTAATCGTGGTGGATATTATACTATTATAGTCGAGTATTACACGACAGTGTGATGTTAACTCATCAGATAATCACTGCAAAAAGTTGATCTATCCTAAAACATCGACCAATTACAATGACTTTGTACAAGTTGGACCTCTATAAATGAAAGGCGAATGGATCATGAAAAGGTATGAAAATCCAATCTCTTAAACTGTCAGTCCAATATCTGTGTACTGACATTAACATCGGAGCTCCTTTTGTAGGTACCCTCCCACATCCCGCCGAAGCCGAGAACCACATCCGAGACCGATGACTATGTTCAAGACCGAAGAATACTGCTAAGACCAAAGACCTTCTAAGCCTATATAAGAACAAATATAATTGTGTGTATGCTCGCAAAATCTTCATAGTGTAATATTTATTTTTTATATTTTTATCTTTATTATTATTTATCATTCAACACTTATATATAAATAAATATCTCTTTAAGAAAAAAAAATAATTATATATTTTTTCTCAATATTTTCTTTAGTACTTGTGATGAATGATTAATATGATATTACTGCTCTTAATTTTTTTTTTACTATCACATTAGTGAGGCAAATGGATAAATTTCAATACGGTTCAATTTTAAGAAAGATTCACCAAACACCAGATAAGGATTAATTTCTAGGAAATATCAATAATTTGTGACACTTTTTTCATTGTCATAAGTTTTTCTTCATCATACTTTCAATTGTGAACATAATTTCAACCATGTGAGCACCTCATATGATAATTTCCCTAATAATGTGATTTCAAGTAAAAATCATAACATGTGGGTATTAGACAGAGGAGTTATAATCATATTTGCTTTGATAGAGATTCTTTCTTCTCAATCACAAATATTGCTAAAATTCAAGTGTCTCTACCTAATGGTAACAAATTACATGTCAATCTTATTGGAACCATTAAAATTTGTGAGTTTTTTTTTAATTGAATGATGTGTTATACATTCTTTTCTTCTCTGCCAATTTTATTTTTATTTTAAGATTGACAAAAACAATGGGCTATATTACTTATTTTCATTTTTTAAATTATTTTATTTTTTAAGAAAATCTTTAGAGATTGATTGGTATAACTAAAAGACTGAATAACTAATATTAGCTAAAGACTTCATGTATTTCTTGTTCTTTTATGACAAATTGTACGAAAAGAATTACTATCATGACGACCATTTCTTTATATTGTAATAACAATAAAGTTAATATATATATATATATAGATTCTAAAATAATAAAGTCATGACATTGTCACATGACACATGTTTCAAATGATTATATGAAACACATCTTATTTTGTTGTATTGATACTTCAATTTGTTCTCCTTGGAAGGTATGTCACTTTTCAAAAAAAAAAAAAAAAA
>Ga0209700_104509_pt1 | contig 24982 bp, 17 predicted proteins | sample SiratroredBW_FD_187528 | JGI IMG/M metagenome (GOLD analysis project Ga0209700, IMG submission 187528) | Root nodule microbial communities of legume samples collected from California, USA - Siratro red BW (SPAdes) (version 2) | ecosystem: Host-associated > Plants > Roots > Nodule | place: USA...
AAATATATATATATATATATATATATATATATATATATATATATATATATTTGTTTAACTTTTTAGTTGTTGTAATTACTATTTTTTTGAGAAAAATAATATTTTGTAAAACCACACTTATTTCTATTCATTTGATTAAAGGTACCGTCTTAGGACGGACATTGTAGGGTTGCTAATACCCCACGTAACCGACTCCCAAATCTTGAATCTAGTTCGTAGACATTTTATTTTTAGTTTTTCTATGGTTTTTCATAATAAATTATAGTGACGACTCCAATCTAAATTTAAATATTTTTTTAAAATAAAAATTTTATCGCCCGTCATGATCTCTATTGCGACAATATCTTTATATCAAATCTCAACAAACACAGTTGTTTCGTTTGATGTCAACAAACGCATAACACTTGCACAAGATTCTTTGTCAGATAAACTTTCGCTTAAGATAGATGATATGATATTGCTTTTAGCATTTCATAGTACAACCTTAATGTTTATACTCTATTTTTCAAAAAAAGTTTCTTCGTGTTTGACCACCACAAGGTTCTGATAAGAATAATTAACATTAGAAGATCTCTTAAAGAGTGTGTTAAAGATGTTTTATGCCAACAACCTCTAAAAAAGAACAATTTGTCATCTCTACATAGTCCATTAGTTTTGTACGGTCTTGACTTGTCCTCAATATGATTTAAAATATATACAACCAAAGTATGATAAGTTATACTAAGTTCATAATGTTTCATCAAATAGAAATTTGTATTAGATATTGTTAAGATGTCAAAAAGGACACATGCAACATGAAGAATGAAGAATATCTCCAAGTCTCACAATGATTGGAAAATGATTTACAATGACTATCTTCCTAAGGTCTCTCTATATAAGAGTAACTTTTGAAGAAGGAAGAACTTATGTGCGCCAATCAGAGAGTTTTTCTTGTCTTTACCATTCTTGATCCCTTCCTGTATCAAGATTTGTGTAAGTTGAATGTAAATATGTGAAACTTTTGAAACAGTGTATTATTGTAGGCTATAGGTCTTAGCCTGTGTGTGATTGTTGATTTGAGTGGGGACTACGGGGAGTAGGTGCTCAATTCAATGGGTGTTTGATTCTTACGGGGAGTAAAAATTGTGTAATTGTTTGTGATTGAACAATTGATTAAAGTTAGTGAAATTTTCTTTGCTTGAGGGGCAAAGGAGATTGGACGTAGCCCTTGAGGAAGGGTGAACCAGTATAATTGACTGTGTTCTGTTGTTCTTGACTCTTCTCTTTCAATTCTGTATTGTTCTTGCACTGCACATTGAATTTAATTGAAAGTTGAATTAATTCCTGGTAATCTTGATAAAACTGGTTTAAGTTCTATACTGAAAATTGAATTTGTTCATTATAACTTGAACTCGTTGTTGATTCTGATAAATCTGCTGTAGTTGCCAAAGAAATCTTGCTTAACAGATTGTTTCTTTTCAAATTTTGTATTACATATAAGATTTTGGATATGTGACTTTCTAAAGAATTAAACCTTTGTTTGAATTGGTGTGGTATTGCAGAACTTGTGCTATTGTTCTGAATTCTTTGCATAACTGGACTATTGAAATTGTATTCTATATAATTCTCAAATTTGTATCAACTGCTAAAATTGAGTCTTGATTTTGATAATTAGCCTCTGCAATCTTGCTGGTGTTAAGAGACTTAATTTTGTAACTCTGTTCTCCTTGGCTCTCATTCAAATTTATAATTTTGTGTGATTCAGTTCTTAGTGGAATATTGCTCTTGAAACTATGTGAACTTGATCTGCTTAAGGTGCTGTTGTAAATCTGATGTGTGATTGTTAATCTGCTATGTGTGCTATCTAAAATTTTCTATCTGCCTGAAAAACAAATTAATTCATTCGTGGTTTGAATCAATTTATTTCTTTACTGCACCTTATATCTTTAGCACCGAGATTCATTAAAGTTTTTCAAATTGGGAAAACTATTTTTAAAGGTCTAAATTGAGAAAAATCTTTCAGAGTTCAATTCAGCCCCCCTCATGAACTCAACCTAAAATGTTTTCAAAGACCTTTTCTTAATGTCAATTACTAATTCAAAATAGAAAAATCTAAAGTTTGGTTAGCGATATGCCTTTTGGAAGTGTTACTAGAGGTCCAAATATAATTCTTAATAACATGTAAAGCAATATCCATGCTAATAACTTGTTAAAATCTGATAAAATTTCACATCCTCTAGATCATCCATAAAGAAAAGGTAATTTCATAAACTTTAACTAGACGAATAAGAGGACTACATATGGAGCTTTAACGAAAGTAATAAAGTCAGCACAAGATAAATTTGTCAGACCGTGACAAATATTTTGAAGTCAAGACCATATAAAGAAAACAATAGAAAAATTAAAATAGATTATGAATATCCTTAATTTACATATGTGTAAAGAGCACATGAAACAAAGAAAAACACCTTTTTTCTAAATATCTAAATCAGTAGGCAAAAATCTATGCAGAAACTCTTGTAACACTAACATTTTAATAAGAGAAATAAAATTATACAAAATAATTTTGTCTCAATCATGGGATGGGTTGGAAAGAAAATTTTCCCTCATTTGTTAAAAATACCTCTCAATTCTACCATATAAGTGATGTCAACTTTTGATTTCTTAAATATACTTGTCAATGTCAGAGTTTGATATTTTCCACTATGTTAGCATCTTTCAATCTAACTTCACTAGGTTCATTTCCTAAAATACCACCTTCATCTCTTTATATTTTTAATCCTCAAATATTAAGACTCGTTAAAAAATATGCTTCCAAAGTTTTTAGTATACTTAATATTTAATAAATATGTTAATTTAGTTTGGATAATTATTTCGTTAATTTTGAATTAGTCAAAGCAACAAGTATAATAATTAATTAGGATCTATTTTGAAAGGGAAAAAATTTATTTAATCCTTTAAAATTTATTTACCACCAAAGTTCTCGAGTTAAATTAACTCAAATCAAAATTTATTTCGAAACTAAGCTAAGTACACAAATAAAATATCTAATAATTTACTTTTTTTCTTCCAAATCAATATATTCCAACATTTCATTTGCATACCTATGCAAAATATTTGCTATTGCTGATATCCCATACAAACCATCCCCTTAGCTAAATTTTTTGCCTCAATACTTGATACATACAAAAAGTGAAGCACACCAACCAAGTCAATCTGAGTTGTATAACTTGCATCTTCTAGCCATGTGTTGAAAATTGCAGTATCTGCACCCAGATGAATTCTCTGCCTAGACCTCCAATTTGGATCCTTCATTCTGTTTTAGGTGACTATGAACTCTCTTCATATACATCAAGACAGCAATAACAGCAAGAAATAAGCCGAAAAGAAGAACAAGAACCAGGAACAAGATCTCACCATGGCGTGCGAATTTGGGGTCACTCAAGAAGTGTAAATCATCATTTTGAGCATTATTACTTGGCACCATAGAAGGTGAGAGAGGTAAAGGTTTAGAGGCCATCAAATTTCTGGAATATTATGTGCAAGTGAATTAAGGGTAAAGGTTCGTCAAAAACTGAAGGGTGTTCAATTTTATTACGTAGTTTTGGTCTTGGCTGTATTATTGAAACTGACGAGGGAAAGAGAGGGTTGAAAATGTGACAAAATGATTGGAAGCAGCCAAATCCTTATCTAGGAACATATGGTCCCAAAGTTATAGTGCGTGTCCTTGCTTTCGTGGGAGCCGTTCATCATGGAGATAACTCTTAAAACTTCTTGTCAATGATTCATGTCGGATCAGTAACATGTTGTGACAGATATTTTAAGGTATTTCGTGAAGAATAATAAACCATCTATCAAGTCCAAAACTATTATTCTCTTTTAATCATTCTCAAATATTTAAAATATATTACACATTGAAAACTTTTTCCAATTAGTTTGTTGGCATTCCTACTATATTCATAGATTTATTCTTTAAAAGCAACTTATAAATTAAGCATTATTTAAAAGAAAAGATAATATCGGTTCACCCTCTCTTACTTTTCCTGTTTTCTAACTTAATTCTATATTTTTTATTAGATATTTACGTCTTTCATAACATATCTTGTTGTTATCAGTCATGCATAAATTGTTTTCGTTAGATCGTCTAGCATAAATTATTTTCGTTAGATCGTCTCACAGTCTCTACTAGATGATTTAACTGTAGAAAAATATAATTTTTATATATTGAAAAGATATATCGTATAAATATGTATATAAATATATATAAATGTATATATATATATATATATATATGTATATATGAATTATAAAAAAATAAATAATTATAACGGAAAGATAAAAAAAGATATATGCAAGATGACGACTAATTAAGGAATAACAAATTATAATTAAGAGATAACCTAAGTTATAATTAAGGGTGTGTTATAATTTATGCACATGATCTGCAGCTTATTATTTCTAATGAATAGAGAGTCTACTGTCCCCGCAAGATGGAGGAGGGAGACTAAATGTCAATCTTGTCTGGAAGAAATGCATGGTGAGAGTGAGACAGAGGTTTGGTAAGTAAATCAACTAGTTGATGACTTGTTGACATATGAGATACTTGAAATTCCTTAGAAGCAACCAAGTTGTGAACAAAATGATAGTCAATGGCAAGATGTTTCATCTGAGTATGGAACATTGGATTGCAACAGAGGTAGGTAGTGCCAATATTACCAAAAAACAATTCGATATTCAATGCTGGTGGTCACTATAGTTCGATATTCAACATTAGTTGAAGATTTAGCAACAGTGGGTTGCTTCTTAAAGGACCAAAAGATGTTATTGGGCCCCATATAAATAAGATAGGCAGTAGTAGACTTGTGATTATGAGTATCTCCAGTCCAATCAGAGTCACAAAATATTGTGAGAGCGAGATTTGTGGCGCGGGAGAGGTGAAGACCATTGTCAAGTGTCCCCTAAGATAGCGGAGTAGACGCTTGGCAAATTTCACTGAGAAAGAAACATCTGGGCAAGCGAGATACAAATATTGTAGGGAACCATAATACGACAGAACTCCTGGATATCACATGAGGGATCGTCAAATGTTGGAGTCAAATCACATGAAGTAGAAAGAGGGGTGGAGACAAGCTTGCATCTTGCATGTTGGTACATAGTGTTCTATGAAAGAAACAAACTGTGAGATGTAGGGAGGATTTATATGCCAAAGAAATGATGAGGAGACTCGAGATCCTTTAGAGAGAACTTCAATATAATGACAGTATTGAATGCATTCAGAAATGAGTCATTATTGTCCGTGAATAGTAGTATATCATCTACATAAATAAGAATGGAACACCACAAATAAAGAAGTGTTAAGTCAAAAATTAAGAAATTCATATATAATAAAAAAATATTTTAAAGCATTATACCAAACACAATATGCTTATTTTAGATATACAATGCTCTATGAAACTTAAATACATAATCTGAAAAGCAATAGTTTACAAAATCTGGTGGTTAAGACATGTTATACATTATTAATATCTATTTAATATGGAATTCAAATATTAGAGAAAAAACTAGCTTGATAGTCTGAAACTTAAATGACTAAATTATACCAAATTTATTCGTGTAAACAAATAGTCACTTGCATACAAAATTAGTGATTTTGTTTTTGAATGAAAATTCCGTGCTTTTATGCTTGCTGAATAATAGGTTTATTTTAGTAAATGAATTCAGAGTACTATTTGTTTATTTATTTTGGTTTTAGTTTAGAAAAAATTTCCCTAAATGATTGGTGGGAGACAAGTTGGTCCTTTACAATTTGACACGTCCCATCGTTGGTTAACTAGGTCGGATATTTCTTAATTTAATAATTAGAACAGGTTCGAAGTTACTTGCCTTATTTGCCTCACCTCGATTTAACAGCCAATATAATGTCATATTTATTAAACCAATATTTATTATCGGGTTCAAATTCAAAATTTATTATCCCTATCATCAAATGTTTACTTTTGTATAAAAAATTGACTTTTCATTTTTAAAAAATAAATAACAGTGACATTCTTTTATTTGATAACATTTGAATTTATTAATTTTTATATATAAGTTAATTTGTTTTTATCAATTTTACATTCGTTTTACTTCATTTTATGGTCAGAAAAAAAAGAAAGAAGTCAATTTAAATTATTCATTAATTTTAGATTATAGTAGTTAGATAATTAAAGAAGTTACGAAGAACTTAAAACATGTGTTTAAGCTCACTATAATGGATTAAAACTTTTTAATTAGTTTAATTTGAAAATAAAATATTTTCGAATAAAAAAAGGGTTAAAATGGCTTTAAAGCTATTTTTATAATCATTTTAACTCTTAATATATATAAAAAAAAAGTTTTTAATTTTAGTTTTAAATTTTTAGCAGTTTCACTCCGTTTGAAAAGTTATATATTGTAGTTATAATGATTAGAGGGGCACGTGATGTTTAGTTTATTCATTTCAAAAGCAAGTTAGCAAGTTATATTAAATTGTATTAGTGTAAATAATTATTATTTAAAATATGCTTTGTCATTGAATTTATTTTCAACAATTTATTAAAAGTTGAATCCACTTTATATTTTTTGCAGGATTGTTTTTACAGAGAAGTTTTATTTCACTGAGACCATGAATTTTGAAAGATGGTTGTCCTATTGAATGCTTCCTTCAAAATGAAACAAGCAACAAATGGTAGAAAGAAAAACAAGGAAAAATGATTGATCATTGGTAGTGATAATTGGATGCATCTAGAATTATTATTATTAACGATCAAAAATAGAAGCCACGAGAATCCTATGTTTCATTAGTACCATAACAATGACAAGAATTTTGGCCATGACAGAGTGTCGTGATTAAGAACGCTATCCTACTATTCACTACGGTTAACAAAAGTGTGTTGAAAAATGGTTGGTTGGATGGCTTGGCCATCTATTCTCAATCACGTGTTTCTTATTTCAATATTATCTCAAACCTAAAATATAGTTTACTTAGATCATCAATGCATAAAACTATATAATTAATTGATTAAACTTAGTCTTCTTTTCAAATCGTCATCAGAAACGTTGTGTTTAATGTGTGTAATAGGTTCAAAGCTGAAATGAAATGTAGACCATACAAAAAAGACAGAAGAGGACGGTGTTTATAAGAACAGTTCTTTATATTGAATTTTATTTTAATATACAAATATATATTATAAAAAATAAAATTAATTTAAATTAAAATAGGAAGTATATTACAATTTTAAAAAAATGTCTTACAATTTTTATCCCATAAAAAATTTGTTAATTTCTATAATTTCATATTCCTCCCTAATCCCCTATACATTAAAATTTAGAAATTATTTTAAAAAATATTTCTTTCAACATTATACTCTTTAGTTTAATGATAGTATGTCTTATAGGAAAGGATGGAATGACTTAAGTTTGACTATCTTATTCTTATTTTTGAAGTAAAAATTTATTATCATCTTCATCTTTATATTTAACAAATATAACTTTTTTTTGTCTTATCCACATTTCCATTAAAGAGCGAGTATACTTATTTTATTTCTTTGCTCAGCGAAAAATAAATTAAATAAAATAGTGTATTTTAGGGATGTCCTAACCGTTATATAAAATAACACGTAGTCAAAGTTTAATAGTAATTATTTCCTACAATACAAGCATTATACCTATATCATAGCATGTGTCAAGTTAGACCTAAACCTGAACCAATCCTAATAAATTTCCAGCTTGGCCAAATCAGTGAAACCGTTTATAATTGGTCCGTTGTTGTTAGCTATACATGATTATCTTGATAAGATTCCAAGATAATATTCAAGTAACTAGTAATGTAACATGTAGCACATCATTCAATATCTAAGTGTGCGCTACATCCAAGTTTTGTCCTTCTCTTCTTTAAGTCACTCCTCGATGTGGGTATCTACACAAACTCATACCCTCCTTTGCCCAACATCAAACCATATAGAGTATCAAAGTGTATTTAATACATAGTTATACTCTACATTTTCTTTACAATTAATGACCCTGCTCTTCTAACTGAGTTGACTGATCCCACCATTCAACTACGCTCCCCATATTCATTATCTACACTATTAGCTGATGTAATGACACTTCCCTACACTTAGTAGATAACTGTTAAGAAAATACTATCAATCATTTAAGGTAATGTCCTTAGGTAATTTAAATGGTAGTAGTACTAGTCTGAGTATGTGAAATTAACCTTAGGGATTTTATGTTTTAACCACAATCACTCTTTAAGTTGTGTCATGCAAAATATTTTTTCTAGATCCAGTTTCCCTTCCTTGAATATAATTTTATTCCTTTGGTTCCATATTTTCCATATGACCACGATCCATACCCATTTTCATAACAAATTATTGTTTTCATTGACCCCAATAGTGTGGAAACTATGGAAATGGTCTATTAATTAAATAATTTTCTTATAAAAAGTAAAAATATATGAAAAGGGCATGATATTATCAAGTATTCAATGTGAAAAGGATACACATTTTCCTTTCTCAAATGTCAAATATCAAGAAAGAAATTATAATTGTATAAATACCAAATGAGAGAGTATTAAATAACAATTGGATAAAAGTCAAATAATTATAGTAAAGAGAAAAAGTGATCAAATGTATGATCTAAAAATAAGTTACGAAAATAAAGACCAAAGAAAATTTAATATAATGTTTTTTATGTTACCTAATAAATTAAAGATTTTTAAGTAATTTAAAATAGGAACGAGTATTGAGATGAATGAATAAGGATGGGTATTGAGATGAGGAGGGGGTGGATAAGTACATACCCATCATCGTTGCCATGCCCAATTTAAATAATTGGGTATTACCTATACTGATGCTCGTACCCAGTCAATGAAGGAGTTTCTGATCAAATTGGGATGGGTTCAAACAATATCCTCAAGGACAGGTTCATTTGCCATCCTTAATATCTTGGTAGTTTTTGTTAGGAATGTCATTAGATGATGCATGATAATTTTTATTATGCTTTTTACCATGATAATTTTCTTCTATCACTAATCTTTGTTTTATCTTTGTTGAATTTCTTATAAAAAGATCAAGTTCTTTTATGTCCTATAGTAACTTTTCTCAATGTTACATTTTTAGTAAGTATAGATTCAACTACTCAATTTGCATTAATAGATCTTGTGAAAACTTTGAATTTTCAAAATTATTTCTTAAGCTTTAAAAAGTGTGTTTTGATAATTGAAACTATGTTTCATATTCTTGTCTTCTGCATACAATTTCTCATTTTTGTGTGTTTGAGTTTGAGATTTTGTTTTATCAAATTGTTTGGTAATTTATATTTAGTTTTGAAAGTTTCAAACATTTTATCACAATTTTCAAATTCTTTTTCATACTTTTAAAAGCATTTAAAAGCTTTGAACTATTCAAAAGAGGTTCATAATAAGCTTGAGTAATAAAATGTGTCATTAAAATCTACCTTTTTGTTGGAGTCATCATACCATGGATCAGGTGATGCACTAGCCATAAGACATATTTGTGCTTCCTCCTCTTTTTCTTCTTTAGAGTTGGAGGACTTAAGGTCTTTCCATGTATATGAAAGTCTTTTTCTTGAAGAGCTTCTTGTTTTTCTCTTTAGACATTCATACTTTAAGCATCTTAGCCTTTTTCGGTCTTCGCACATCACTTTCTCCTTTCATTCCTTTTACTTTCTACCTTGGAACTTCCTTCTAGTTTTGAAACCTTCATTCTTTCCCACATTTTGTTGAGCATCTATGTCATAAAGGACAATTATGTTCTTTATTAAACTCTTCACTGTCTGATAAGTCATTTTTCATATTTTTTTTAAGGCTTTAAGAGAAGATGGCCTTCTTTACTTTTGAATGTTAAAATATAGACATTTTCTCTTTTTCTTTTGAGTTTTGTTATACAACATGACTTCATGAACCTTGAGGATACCAACAAGTTCCTCTAGGGACAACTTTATATATTCTTATATGCTCAAAAATTAGTTTCTTATGATATCTATTGCATTGGTATGCTTTTTAGAGTTTTATCTATGTGTTTATAGTTCTTGTGAGATAACAAAGCTCATTGAATATGATTTGAAAGAGACTAAGCATGGCTTGAATGCTATCATCTACCTCAATGTTGAACAACTCATACTATCTAGTCAAACTATTTAGTTAATTATATTTTACTTCCTTAAAACTTTTGTACACAATGGCAAGAGTATCATACATCTGCTTTACACACTTGAATGTTGGTACCTTAGCATATTCTTCTTTAGATTTGCCACACATCAAAGCATATTTTGGCTCTAACATTCATAATCTTTATTCATCTTTCTAAAAGCTTCTAGGTAGAGTTGTTGCTCAACATCTAATGGAATATAATTCCCTTCTCTACAATATCCAATCCATATGACATGATTCAAAGAATGTTAGTATCATTTATTTCTAATAATCATATTCAACTTTAAACAATGGGGGTCTATGGTGTTCCCTTTGAACTTCATAACTCTTGCTCTATATCACACCTCTTGTTTTGTTAAGAATTAACCCCCAATATATTAGCTCTGATACTAACAAATGGTAGATGGAGGCACTAAAAGTGGGTTTGAATATGCCAAATGACATTCTCATGTAGAAGATTAATCTATCTGCTAAATAACATCTAGTAAAGCAAAGCAACACAGAGACATTATACTAGTTCATTCAACTTCTAGGCTACATTGGGTTTTTCTTCAAAAACACTTGAAGAATTTCATTAATTAATAACTTTATTACAATCAGTACATTAACCACTCCAAGTTTTCAATGAGTATATAAACAACTCTTGATTTCCCTTCTCAATCTCATCCAAATATAAAGAACTCAAGTATTCTTACCTATCACTTCTGGCTATAAAACAAAGCAGTTATCTATGAAAATTAGTCTTAAGGAGAGAATAGGCATGTTACTTCCTTGCAATGAAGAATAAACAAGTTAATCACACTCTCACTACAAAAAGGAATATAGGAACACTCATACAAAGTTTTAAAGTCTAGGAAAGAGAGAAACATTAAGTTAAAACCATTTGTTTTTAAGAAAACATGGGTTCTTTATTTATATTGAGAGAAAAAAATGAATACAATAAATAGATAATATTTGATATCCTCTAATGAAAAAGATATGATACGAGAATAAATAAATGTATTCGTAATATACATATATAATTCATATATTCTTGATTAGATAAAATCCATTCCTTATTCCAATATTCCTAATTATATAGGATATGTCATTATTTATATAATTATAACACTCATCCTTAAGTTGGAGCATATAAGTCATGTGCCTAGCTTGCTGCAAATATAATTGATTTTAAGTCCTCTTAGAGATTGATGAATATGTCAGTCAACTATTCATAACATTTGACAAATCTCATGGTGATGTCTCTAAACTTTAGCTTTTCTCTTGTCAAATGATAATCCAATTCAATATGTTTGGTCTTCTCATGAAAAACCTAATTCGATACAACATGTAATGTTCCTAGTTGTCACATACAGGATTCATTTGGAAACTTTCTTCTAATTTAAGCTTTTTGAGGAGTTATTTTAGCCATATGAGTTCACTTATTCTACTTTTGCACTTGACATTGCCATAACATTTATGTCTTAGTTTTTACATGCATAAAAATAATGTCCTTTCTAGATCCTTCTTCATATACTTTCACTACAAGAAAAAAGCTATTTAGAGACAATTTTTAGCTACCAAATTAAATAGTTGTTAATTGTGACCAAAATAGTTACCAAATTAGATTTTGGTTGCTAAATAACTACAAAATAGAAGTAATGATTGAATTTAGTGACCAATTAAGTCAAGATAATTGGTATCTATCATTAGCTACCAAGATTTTAGTGACTAATACCATTAGATTCTAAATTAGTCTCTAACTTAATCAGATACCAATTTATAATCTAATAGCATAGGTCACTAAAACCTTGGTAGCTAATGTTAGATACCAATTATCTTAACCTAATTGGTAACTAAATTCAATCATTACTTCTATTTTGTAGTTATTTAGCAACCAAAATTTAATTTGGTGACTATTTTGATCACAATTAGCAACCATTTCATTTGGTAGCTAAAAATTGGTCTCTAAATAGCTTTTTTCTTGTAGTGATTAGGATCCATATGAATGCATCCTAGTGGTATGAACAAGGATACTTTAAAAATTGACTTACTATGCTAACTACAAAAGAGGTGTCATTACAATGAGGCAATTTAGCTTACAAAATAACCTTATGCATCTCTCAGGATAAGAACAAGTTTTTTCTTGGTTAAGTATAAGTTTGACACTTGGACTTGTTTGCGAGTCTACAAACTCCGCATTTATCATCCTCGTTTCTTCTAAAATATCGAGATCGTTTATTTAGATATGACCAAACCATCTTTGCATTGTGCCATTTCTATATCAAGAAAATACCCTAAGTGTCCACAATCTTTTTTTTTTTTTTTTTTTTTTTTTTTTTTTTTTAAATTTTTTTTTTTTTTTTTTTTTTTTTAACTTTTGATTAAGATATTGTTTTAGTTGTGTAAGCCTTATCACTATCTATGATAAAAATGTCATCCACATAAACAATGAGATAGATACATCCTTATGGACTTGAATCCGTACGTAATTACATACGGATTTGAATTCGTAGGTCACCTATGGATTTTTTTCATAGGTAACAAATCAATAGGTAAAATTCGTACGTAATGTCAAATTTACCTACAGATTAGGATCTATATGTAATTACCTACTAATTTTTTTGTAAATAAAATTTGTAGGTAAAATATGTAGCTAATGCTAAATTTACCTACGAATAAAAATTCATATGTAATAATCCATAGGTAAATCAAGAATTTCTTGTAATATATGGGCAAAACGTGTTTCTTTTCGAATAACAATAGTTCAATCATTTTCAAATGAAACAAGATCTTGTATGAGAGATGGCTTTAGGGAAGGATCAGGTATGACCTCCACAATAGAATATCAATATAGTCTATGAATGAAGTTGGTACACCTAAATTGGTATAGGAGAAACATCATGAGTGATGGTAGAGTCATTTGATGTTAAAGTGTTGTCAATATAATATAATGAATAATTATATAACATGGAACAAACTCCAAGCAAGAGACATCAATAGACACCAAATACTTGTGAATATTAAGAGAGAAATATCCATACCTTTTTTGGAGTGATGATATCCCATAAAGACATTTGAATGAGTGGGGAAAATTTTTATCTTGACCAAGTGTGAGGTTTTGTACAAAACATGTGGAACAAAATAAAGTTGAAGAAGACTATAAAGAGGAAGGAAAAAGCACAAAATGTGGTACTCGATCATTAAGGGTAGATGATGACAGTTGATTAATGAAATAACATATAAGGACAACATCCCCAAAAAATGGTGAAGATGACTATGAAGAAGGAGTGTTGGAGTAGTTTCAATAAGATGTTAGTTTTTTTATTCAACTACCCCATTTTATTAAGGAGTATGAGGACACAAAGTTTCAAGAGGGATACCTTTGGATGTCATGAATTGCTAAAATTGGTTTGACAAATATTCATGAACATTGTAGTTATGAAAAACATGTATGGATGTATCAAATTATTTCACTAAAAAACAATTGAAATATAGGAAATATTTCTTATCGCAACTACAGTCAAGATGGGGCGAAGAAAAGCTTTTTGAAAAGGGAAGAGGAGTCACCATACGAAAAACTATAAAAAAATCAATGAAAAGGAAATGATATGCAAAATTGAATTAGGATCCGAGTCGGTTACATGTAGAAAGGTATTAACATCTTACAATGTCCATCCTAAGACTGGATTTTTAATTAAATGAGTGACACAAATTCGGTTTTTTAGAATGTTTATTTTTTCCAAAAAACACAAAAATTAGAGATGACATAATTCTGGATAGAAAATCTAAAAATATGTTTGTTGCTGTATTGATATGTTTAATCTTTTATATTTTTAGATTTTATCATTTTTAGAGTATAATTGCGTGAATTTTATTTTGGAGAAAAATATTCTTTAATATATTTTGTTTTAGAAAAGGTGGGTGCATATATTGCATGAACTACCCTCTCTTACTTCCAGAACATCCTTTCTGGAATTGAATTGTGAGCCCTCATTGATTTCTGGAAAATCCTTTCAATATATTTTTTGATTTCCAGAACACTTCCTACACCCCTCAATTGTCAAGAATTGAGAGTTTCAAAATTTGATGGGTGCAGTGTGCAGGAAGCAATTTACACAAAGTTGATGGTGGAAATAACCAAAGAAGATGTAAAAAAATGGCCTAGAAATAAAGGTCGAATATTAGGAATGTATTGACATGTGAACATGGCACATAGATAGGCAAAGAAAGAAGATAAAATAGCAAATAAATAGTTGGCCCCACGGTGGAACTTACATGCATATTAAAATTATCCTTTAGATTACTATTTATGAATTACTTTTATTGAATAACTGTTACTTTTTTATAAAATATTATATAATAATATAAAATAATAATTTATTTAAGTCAATGTTTGCAGTGTCTAATTATGATAGGCTCTGCATATTATTAGCACGTAAATATACATTAAGGTAATTATTATTATGTAATTATTATTATTTTTTAATTGTTAAACCTAACAAATATAGTCTCAAATAATTTTAAGATGATTGGAGAGAGAAAAAATTTTCATTAATGTCTTTAATTGAAATTGGCAGCGTGTCACTTATGTTTGACTAGCCTAAAATCACGCCTAGGTGAAAGGATTCATTAATTTCAATTTCTATCTAGTTGGCAGAATTTGTCCATTTTGGTAAATAATTTTTTTTTGCCCATTTTAGGAATTAATGTAAAAAAGTACACCAAAATGGGAAAAAAGCCTAGAATTGCCCCACATGCACCAAACTTAAAAACTGATGAGCAAAGAAAACAAGGAAAAATAATGGAACCCACATAGACATGGTTGGAATGTACATGCATTGTGCCCTGCAATTAACCTACTGAGATATCTATGACTTCTAGGACCACAATTGCAACGTTATCATTTACATATTTGTTTGTAACTTTGCAAAATAAAAGAGTGCAACAAAGCTACGACCTCAAATTAAAACCTTGGAACGATTACCATGCATATAAAGCACCAGCTGCACCTTACTTCCAAAATAGACCGAATTACAAACACAGATAATATTTGCTATCCCTACAAAACCATTCATATTTGAAAAAACCCAAAGGCAACAAAGAGAGCACCCATCAAAAGGCAACAGACAAAAGGCATGCAAACATTACACCCTACCACAATAAACAGAAGAAAATGGAGTGTACCCACAAAATATTTCTCAAACTCTCATGCACCCAAAAGGCAGCAAGACCACCTACTCCCCAAGCTATTTTCTTCACACAAAAACGGAGGCCCCCACTTACATAATACGAAACTAAGAAACCCTGTATTCCTGCATGCAACCAAAGCCAAATGTTGTAGAAGAAACACAACCCAACTTCTATGCTTATGACACCAACAATGTGTATATATATACACTATGTTTTGTTTTATGTTTCTTGGAATGAGAACAGACCTGACACCACCAGCAGTTTCCAAACTGAGAGAGAATGGGGTGAGGAATGGCGTTGGAAACATGAGAAAATTGAGAGAGAGCTTACTACTTTTACCCCTCTTTCTCTTGGAAATAATTAGATAATCCAAAACGATAGAGGATTTGATAAAAGCTAGATCAAACATGATAGTTATTAATTCAAAGTTACAAACTCATGTAGGATTTTCAACACTAATTGCAAGAACCAAAACTTTAAAAACTAAAAAAAAGGAAAAAAAGAAGACATAGTAGAACCAATTGCACATGTTAGCCATGATGGTTCCAATACTGTACCAACGTTGGGACACTCCTCGTGCAGCCTCTACACCTCCCATTGTCATCAACCTTCGTGCGTTTGTGCTGGATCTACTTGGGCTTGGTGTAGGTCTTCTTCAGCATGGACGGGGGATATGGTAGAGGTGTGGCAACAATATCAGTTGAATATGTGGTGGTAAAGGAAGAGAAATGGTGACAAAAAACTACTGCGATCTCCTTTTGCCTTTTTCTTGTATAACCTCTCGCTTCCTCCGTGTGTAATGTGTTGTGTGCGTCTCTGTGAGTGAGATCGTGGGTGGTTTTGTGGGTGATGTCAGAGAGTGTGGAGCAAAAAAGTTGGGAAAAAAATCCTTTCACACCACTGTTCATAAAAAATTTCAAACAATAAAATAATTTATTTATTTGTTTAGTTGTTAAGTGAACGTATTTGTTACTATTGTCAATATATCGATGGTCATAAATGTGAGTGAGTGATGTGTGTTGGCTGTAGAGAGTGGATTTGGAGCGGGTGGTATGTGAACATGAATGTGATGGAGACTGAGCGTATGTCATGTGAGTGAGAGAAAAGGAAGAGTGAGGCTGCCTGAGAGGAAGAAAGAAATAGAAAAAAAAAGTAAAAAGCTCATTTGACAACCATCAAGAATGAGTAATATTATTTTGAAACCAATACGTGACATGACCTTTATTTGATATTTTTTATGTGGCAAAAATATAATATTTTAATCCAAAGTGTATAATGATGTGATTTGAAACTTCAAATCCAAAAATCCAAAAATATTGGCATGTTCACTCTCTTTGCATCATTTTGTCTCTTTGCATTCTTTTGTCTCCCTCCTTGCACAAACTCTTTTGCGTCCTCTCGTCTCCCTCATCTTGTCTCCCTCCTCTCATTGCAATCTTTTTTCTCCGTGTGATGTATTGGTTTATGGATCGTCGTCATTGGCGTGTTGGTTTAAGGGTTGTAGTTCAGTGGTGCTGTTAATGTGAAAGTGTGGTGGATTTAGGGTCAAGGTTTGTCTTTTATTGTGGGTTTTACAGTTTTGTTCTTAGTTGTTGATGAAAAAACAAAAGGTTCATTTTTGACGTTTGATTTCCGTTTTGGGGTTTAGGGTTTGGGTTTGTGGTGGTTGAAGTAAAGGTTTGTCTTTTATGTGATTTTTGATGGGAAAGAAAGTTTTTATTGATGGTTTTACAGTTTTGTTCTTGGTTGTTGATGGAAAAGTAAAGGTTCGTTTTTTGGTGTTTGATTCTCCGTTTGGGGTTTGTGGTATTTAAAGAAAGAGTTCGTCTTTTATGGGGTTTTTGTTGAAGAGGGACGACGTTTTTTATGATTTGTGATGTTTGAATGATTTTGTTTCTTCTGTGTAGGGTGTTGTGTGCTGATCTAACATAGTCGACAAAGGTTCAACTAAGGTGTCCCCTGATTAAAGAAGGGATAACCAGAGGTGTTTTGTAAAATAATATTACTGGTTGTGTCAATACTAAGATCGCTAGGGAAAAATGTCACAAACACACAAGAGTCGTCAACTGCAGGATATGATACTGGTTCTGATCTTACAACATTAGGGGTTACCCATGTTTTGACGAGGGGACACCTTACTACAACTTTTGGCGACTAAATTCAGAAGTGTTGATGAGGACCGTTTGGGCACATTAAGTTCTTACGTTCTTCAATTACAACTGTAAGAAAGATGTATGAGTCTTTGATGAACCAAAATATGTAATGTCGATACACCTCTGTGCATGAATACTGGTTATGATCTGACAATACATCGGCGGTTGCCCATGTTTTGACGAGGGTACACCTCAGTAGAAGTTTTGGTGACTAAATTCATACGTGTTGATGTTGACCATTTTGACATATTAAGTTCTTATCTTCTTCAATTACAATCATAAAAAACATGAAGGGGTCTATGATTTACCAAAATATGTTAAATTGATACACATGTGTCCATAAATACCATCTATAAACTTGCAATACATCAGGGGTTACCCATGTTTTAACGAGGGGACACCTTAGTTAAACTTTTGGCCAATAAACGCAAGATCGTACAGATTGTCGAGCAAAATGATAAAAACTTCTTGAGTGAGTGTATATGTACAAACCTAATTTTATTAAAACTTAATGTCATTAAATTTTGACTTTGTTATATGTATTGTCACCGTCAAACCACCCAATTCACCCAATTAAAATTAATGCAATTTACTACTCATTATTAAAATTAATGCAATTTACTGCTCATTATGAAAAGTCTCTTCTGTTGCTCTCCACTAGTCTCTTATGTTGTTCTGCACGTGCACTCCTCCTTCTTAATTAGGTTTGATTTCAAATTCAGTTAAAATAAAACTAAATTAATTTAATTAAGGCAAATGAAGAGTCTCTACACTTTCACTCTTTCTTGAGTTTCATTTAAAATTCAATTAAAATAAAATAAATTACTTTAATTAAGGCAATTTTAACAATCTCTTCCTCTTCTTGACCAAATAATAATGATTAATCACGTATCCATTGACCATTAATCACGTATTCATTGACCATTAATCACGTATTCATTGACCAAATTATGTTCAATTGTCACCTGTGTGCCTTAAAATTGGTTTTCACCTAACAAAACTTCAGGGGTTATCCCTTCTATAATGAGGGGATACCTTGGTTCATGTTTTGGTCACTAAAGTCATATGTTTCAACACTCCACACATAATCTAATAACAAGTACCAAAATATGTACGTGTGAGAATAAATTTGTTCCATTACATAAATCCATGACATTTAGACCAATTTCATGTAGTCACAATAAGTTTATCCAAATTTGTTCCATTACATAAAAAAAACAATCAAATTTTACGACCTTTTAAATTCCTTGCAACAACTCCTGCAAACCTTCTTCTTTTCTTAGGATATTCAACCCAAGGAGTTCTTAATTTATGATATATAATACGCTTCCTCGCTACATGCTCAATTCTTCCAACCGAACGACTATTGGGATTTGGAACAGATGGGGATGGTGATGGGATTGTTGCTGGGGATGGTGTCGGGGTTGCCGCTGGGGATGGTGTTGGGTCGCCACTACTACAAAACACCATAGGTTAGTCGCCAAAACAAAAACTAAGTGTCCCCTCATTACAAAAAGGGTAACCAAAACTGTTTTGTAAAATAATTAAGTCATCGTCACCTTACAAAACACCAGAGGTTACCCCTTCTGTAATGAGAGGATATCATAATTCAAGTTTTGGCGACACAAGTCATATATGTTCATGTGTTTCCAAACCCTATCAATCCTTAACCCACTAATTCAAAAGGACAAACACCTTCAAAATGAGCACACAACACAGTCCATCTTTCTGCCCACTATACACTGAAAAAACAAAAATATTCAAACATCACAACCCTAAACCCCTAACAAAAATCATACCTCCTCAAAACCCTAAATTGTAAAACCAAATAAAGGTCTTCCTTTTTAATAAAAAATCCCATAAAGGACCAACCTCTGTACTCTACAACCCTAAACCCCAAGCGGAAATCATACAAGACGAACCTTTAAACGATAAAAAATAGTTCCTTTTCCATGAAAAACCACATAAAAGACAGACCTTTAACAACCACTCTAGAGAATGAAGAAAGAAAAAACACCACGGAGGAGACTAGAGCATGCACCACAACGAAAAAGATGAGAGACGAGAGCACGGACAACGGAGAAGATGAGAGCAACGAGAGCACGAGAGAAGATGAGAGATGAGAGCACGAACAACGGAGAAGACAACAACGACGAGAGCGAGGATAGTGAACAAGAGTTAGGAGAAGATAAAAGGACGAGCACACCAAGCTTGTGTGTTTTCAAGGTTGCAAAAATTTATGTCTTTTCTATATCAAAGGACTAATTTGTCCTTAGGACACACGCTACCGTTACTTCACAAAAATACCCCTGCCACATAAGACCGTTTGACAAAAATATCCCAGTGTCAAATGGGAGTTAACGCAGTACGGTGTCAACATAACATTATTCGTGAAGAATTTAGGTCTGCTTGACAAGCGTGACGTGACAGAACATGATTACTGGTTAAGGGTTAATGATAATGTTGTCTTTTAGTAATTTTTACATAATGAAATGAAATTTTAAGGAAATATTCATGATTGAGTAAGCGAGCGCTTGAGACCGAAAGAAGTGAGAAAAAGTGAAATAGGTGGAGTTTGGAGGAACCGTGAAAGGAAGAAGATCTGAGTAGGAGAAGAAAGGTTTAGGGTTTTTTTATCTTCATGGCGGGTTAGTGAGGAAGAATGGAGAATGCGTTTAAATGGAAATAAAACGGAGAATAAACAAGAAGAAAACCAAGCTGTGTAAAGGGGCACGTCGCTACCCAAAACCGAAACTGCCAATGAACCACCTTACCTCACCGCTTCACCAAAGCACTGGCACCCACCGATCAACCATCATTCCAAAGCATCACCTCTGAAACGAGTCTCCAAACCACCACCACTCCGACACCCACTCACCTTATCCTCTTTCCAGTTCAAGAATCATAAAACTCAATAAAAAAAAATCCTTTCTTTAACACATTCAGCACATTCAACTAAAAAATTATTTTCTTTGCCAACTCATCACCACATGATTGTCACGTAAGATTGATAAGCCATCAGAACCCAAAATAAAATGAACAACGATAAGTTGACACTCGTAACAGTAATTTACTTTCATTTAACAACTGAAAATAATATTATTTTATTAAAATATAATATTTTATTATAAAAAGTAAGGTATAAAATCGGTGTAATTTTTGCACAGTAGTATCAAAATATTAAAATCACGTGAGTTAACAGTGGTGTGAGAGGTGCAAAGAGTGAACACGAGGCTTTGATTTTTTTACTGTTGCCATAGATCATTTTTCTTTTCATGAAGGTGTGAAGAAATAAAGGGATGTTGAACGTAACCTGTGAGCCTAAAGGGAAATATGGGGTATGTGAAGAATGAGGTGAGGTGGAATGAGAAAAAAAATGTGTTTTTCTTGTCATCTTTTCTTTTCTTTGGTATTTTTATAAAACATAATGGGTTCGGGTCAAACTATAGTTTTTCTGCAAGTAGCTTTATGCCTCCTATTATTTACTTCTTACACCCATCATTGATAGGAAAAGACAAAAGTGTGCCTCAGGATATATATAAAAAGGATTCCAATTTTTGGTAGTGACCTAGGTTTTTCGGAGGAAGAGCAGAAGCATGGTCATCTTTTTAGGTGGGTTCCCGTCCCATTTGTTTTTTTTTTTTAGAAGCTATGAATTTTCACTTTGGTTTGATTTGGGTTTCATTTAGGATTAATTTGGGTTGGATTTTGGTTTGGAGGGTTTGCTTTGGTTAGGTTTGTGTTTAGTGTTGTTGGGGGGTTGATCTTTAGTGGTTTAGGACGAACACTGGCTGTTTGCGATGGCCGGAGGTTCGATTTTGAGTTGCAGGTACAACGTCTTCTTCTTACATTTTGGTAAGGGAATTTCGAAAATTTCAGGATATGTTTTCAGAATTAAATTTCAGGAATATTTGTTATCACGCGATTACATAATTGTTCATTGCTCTCAGTTGACTGCTCATTCTGTTGTACTTATTTTGTGTTCTTTAGAATTGTTATTTCATCCGTATAATTGACTAACTTGTTTTTGATAATATTGGAGTGCTTATTGTATTCTGTTTATTCTATTTATCTGTTCTTGATTTTGTCTGTGTGTTTCCAGTTAAGTGTGATTACTATTTCTTGAATAATTTGGTTCACTCTCTGATTTTAGTTAAGTGCTTTTACTGTTTATTGCTTTCTGGGTATCATTTGATTATTTCTGAACTATTTGGTTGACTGCACTATATACAGTTGATTGCTTTTGTGATTCCAGTAAATTGCCTATTGTTGTTTTCAGTTCTGTGAGTCATTTCGATTGATTGATTCTAATATGGAATTTATTGATCTTTTGTTGTGCACCTCTTAATATCATTTTTAAGTAGTCTCAAGAAAGAACTTCCATTCAAATTTTAATACTTTCCATTTTTACGAAAGTTTTTTGAAAGTTCATTCACCCCTCTCTTGAACTCGGCCTAAACTTGTTTTTCAAAAACATACAAAATCGAGTTAGTAATGAATTACTCGTGGAATTAGCAACTGAAAGTACTAATAACAATGAAAATTGGAAACAAGTACTAACACATGAAATAACAATAAAAATTAAAATTAGTGATGAATTTTCGGAAAATATTTCTATTCAAGCTATCTTTCAAATTTAGCTCATCTTGATATAGTTATAGATTATAACATTGCTCAACTGACCAAATGATAAGTGATAGAGAACTATCTGGAACAACTTATTTTGGACCACTAACAAGAGTCGTAGTTAGAAGGGTTAAGGAAGAATAAGCAAGAAGGAAGAAGACTCTTATACTGGAGTCTAGAATGTTATAGATCCCTTTTCCCCTCTCTATTGTTATAAAAAAATGTAGATGCAAGTATATGTATAGATTTTCCTTTGTAAATAGTAGAATCATGAGTGGGCTACAATTGGGCCTCAAGTAGGGTTTGATTAGGTGGTTATAATCCAAGTTGAAGGTCAAGATCGAGCCCTTCCTAATTAAAAATTGATGGAGAAAGTAAAAACCCTAATTTAGGAGGTCAACACACGATTACAAGCTCACACCATATGGCCATGCAAATAAACTTCCAAAAGGAGTGCTTATAAAGGCTTAAGAGAAGCATGAATTGCTTGAGGTGGGACTTCTTTTAGGTGATGCGCTGAATTGAAGCTTTGTTTGTAAAATTAGTCCCACATCCCTTGGTTCATAGAGTGTAAGAAGGCCTAAATATCTATATATAGAGCCCCTTGCCTTGTATAAAATTCATTTTTGCATGAATGAGAATTGAGTTAGCTTATTTGTTGTCTTCTTGTTCCTAAGGTCATAATTGGTAATAATCTTCTCATTTTCTCCTTCAAGATCCTTCCTTACGAGTTTCTTTCCTAACAAACTTGAATTTTTAAAATTTTCTATGTCTTCCGTTGCTTGCATTAATGAGTTTCTTTTTATATTTTAGCTTGATTTAGTATTGAAATTTGATTTTTTTTTTAACTTTTTAGAATTTTAGATCAAGCAACATACATTTCAAAGATGTTCATCAATGAACACAATTAATCTCTAATTATATAAGTGTGAAATTCTACATCTAAGAGTGAAACCAGATCACTAACACAAAATTAAGCACACTAGAACACACAGATAGGATATAAACACGAGTTCTATTTATAGGATTATACAAGTATGAAAACTTGCTTTTAAAAACAGAAAAACATTTCACATATTCATGGTAATAAAAGATGAATGAAATTTAAACAAGGAAACAATAGAGAAATTGAAAGGAAGAAAATAGAAAATATGGAGCAGAGCTTATGATTCAACGGAAAAAGTGATGTCACTTGAAGATCCTTTAACATAAGTATTGAAATGAGTTATCATTTGATCCCATAAACAAAGATAAGAGCCAAGCAAAAGAGAGTTCTATCTTTCTCAAAAGACACTCTATAAAATGCTTAGAACTTTAACTCGATTCAATTTTTTAGAAATTGTTTACGCTATTTACAGCTAAAGGTGCCACCTAAGTGAAACTTACATGGAATTCAAATATTTCTAAAATTAAATGCAGATCTAACCTAGTGTGCTTTGAGTAATTAGATGAAATTTACAAGTCCTTGAAAGAAAAATTTAAATTTTAAAATTCAAATAAAAGAATAAAAAGAAATTCTTCTATTGGTCGAAAACTTGAACATGCTTCCATACTTGACTATATTTTTCTCGCTCCTTTCACATGTTCCTTTTCACTTTGTTTTAATCTTGAATATTATGTATTGGATAAATTAAAAGCTCGCAAATTAAAATTAAAATCATCCTTATTTTTTATTTTCTATTGACAACCTTTGACTTATTGGATTTATCGCTAACTCTACCTATCTTTTAGAAAAAGGAAAATCAAAATAAAATTTACAATTTCTAAAATCTAGAATCAAGATACTATTTTATAAATATTTATTTATTTAAAATTATTTTAGATCTCTATTCAATCAGCCATGTGTGCATACCCTAATATAATCAATGGATTCGCTAATTAGTGGATGAAAGATGGAGCCAGAAGTAGAAGGTTTATAGTACAAAACGTAGCGGTAGACATTGTTGAAAAATCTGCTATTGTGGATTAGGCCTAAGAGTGAAAAGGGCTGCACTGCTTCTTCCTACACCTCCAAGCCTTCTTCAGCCACCTCCAAAATTCAAAAATATTCTAAATGTATTTTTTATGAAATTACGGTTTTATTTTTATAGATATGGAGGACAGTTTTAGAACACTCTATTCCGTAACTCATTTTTCGTATAAAATAAGTTGCGAATAGGGTATTCCAGAACTGTTCCCCAAATTTAGAGAATAATTTCTGAACACTCCGTTTCACAACTCATTTTTATACGAAAAAACAACTTATTCCCAAATCACAAACCGAATAAAATCTCTCTAAATACTCTATAAATTCTTCAATACATTATGCGTACTTTAAATGATTGTCAAATGTGTTGTTATTGATGGATGACAAAATGAAACCGGTCAAAGAAGTGCAAAACAGAATGTTGGAACTCTTTGAAGGTGGCGGCGCAGGAGAATGAAATGAGCAGAAGTGAGTGGAGGGATTTAGAGTTTAAAATATTTCGATCTTCACAATATTATTTTAAGGATACTTTGAACAAATTTTAAAAATTTTGAAATATCCGAAGAAATACTTGAAGGTGCAGGAAGTAGCAGTGAAAGGGCTGAAGTGATTTTCAATACAGCCTGTGGGCAGCTGCATAAAGGAGTTGAGATGTTATTTAAACATATCTTTGGGAAGAGTCGTAGGGAATCTCCGAGTAAGGGCAGAGAATATACTTTCCTATTCTTTGAATAGGATTTTATCTTATGTTAGCTTAGTATGATTTTGCAAGATGTGAGTATAGCTACCTATGTTTTGGAAGGGCTTCTAAAATGGTGGCTAGTAACATTTATCTACATGTACTTATCTTTTGGTATTTCTCAAACCACTTTAATATATTTTTTTTTTTTTTTT
>Ga0209700_104515_pt1 | contig 24971 bp, 6 predicted proteins | sample SiratroredBW_FD_187528 | JGI IMG/M metagenome (GOLD analysis project Ga0209700, IMG submission 187528) | Root nodule microbial communities of legume samples collected from California, USA - Siratro red BW (SPAdes) (version 2) | ecosystem: Host-associated > Plants > Roots > Nodule | place: USA...
TTGTTGGAGCTTATTAATGATTAACAAATGCACATCATGCTAAGTTGAATCATACTTGCCTCAACCACATTCCTAAGTTCTAGACCAAGCTTCAAATCTTCATGAATCTTCATGCATTCCACATATGATCATAGGTCTTGAACTTCTTCACACATGGTTGGCTTCATCAAATACAATTAGTTATCCACTGGTGCTAACAAGTTCAAATAATTATAGTTCTTCTACATAAATTCATTCCAATACAAATTGTTCATCAATCGATTCTCTAATATATTTAAAAATTTCAATTATCCATTAATTATATAAATAAATTTTACTGGTTTTTATTGAAGAAGGAAATCAACAACACACTCTGTAAAACTTAAAAAATAAATCTATTAAAATGACACCTAGTGAAAAAGTTATATAAATAGAAAAATTAATTATTCATGTTTCATTTTAATATAACGACCATTTCTCTAGAAAAGTTTTTTTATGTTCTTTTCTTCATTTTTTTTATATTTCTAACCTCATCCTTCATCAGACTAACAATCAAAGATTATCGTTGAGCTTTTGCCAATAATTAAAGTAAAGCTTCCCGAACAAAAGTTTGATTTGAGTAAGTCCACTTCTACTCATTTTTTCTTTTGAGTATATTTTGAGTTTTCCTGTTTATCTGGATAAATACTATTTATATATAGTGTCTAAGACTTCATGATTAGTCTCTGTTAGTTCAGAGTTCTAGGGATATATTCAAAACTTTATGGTGGAGGTTAGACTATCATGTTTTTTTTAGGAGTTGGAGCTCTTTCAATATTTAAACTTCTAATAAGGTAAGGGAAGCTAACTTAAATATTTTAATAGTGTCCTATGTTAGAAGATCTGAATGTGGGGGTGACATGGTCACCAGTTTCCAAGATTTCTTGTAAGGATTGATTGCATATTATTGTATGTTTTCGAAATTGTAATGAGATTTCTGTTAGTTGATAGAAAAATGATGTTTTGAGGATTGATGAGGTTTTGAATTGGTAAAGTAAGATTATTGTGAAATGGTAGTTAAAGAGTATGTTTTGATTATTGATATTGTAAAATTGGTACTCTTTAGAAGCTCATTCATAGGTGGTTGCACCCAGTGTTATATGTCCCATCAGGTGCCACTATAGGGGTTGAATACAATTTAACTGGTGTCGATCGCAACTTGTTCGAGTTTCTCTCAGGTTTAAATAGTGTCAGGGGCCGCTTCTTAGCATCGGGCGTGATGTCAGTTGGGTCAAGCACGATGGCAGTGCAATGCAATACTTAATTTTTTTCAAAGTTGGCTTCTTATTTTCTCAGCTCATGCTTCCTATTCACTAATGGGGTGTTAATACTTCTTTGTTTAGTCTTTGTATGATGTATGATATGAGCTATGAATAGTGAAATGTGTTTGAGACATAATATTTTCAGGAAAGGCAATACAATGTTGAGAATGATTAGGATGTGCATTGTTTTATGATTTGTCAGAAGGAGGTATCCTGACTCTATTGGTATATTGGAATCATATAAATGAGGATTACTAGGTAGTGAGAGTTGAAGGAGGTTCATATGAATGACTGCGGAAAGCGTTAGTAAAATAAAAAGTCATATAGATTAACCCTGTAATATGAGGATGATTGATTTATTTGTGGGTGTGGCTGTGTGGATTTCACAGCGGAAGGATAGTATGACAGGTGCAGATCTCTGAGTCTAATTCAATGCACGAGTCTTCTAAAAGTAGAGTCAATTGTCTATGTATATTGGTTAGTAGATTCATGATCTGGGTGATATTGATTTTGAGTTAATTATAGACACTTATAAATGTAATGGATGCAAAAATGATAAATCATATGTTTTTTACTATATTGACTTAAAGTTACAATTATCTTATAAATGTTTTACATTGCTAGCTTACCCTACTTTTTGTGTTGTGTTTATTTTTTTTTTAAATATGTGATGATCGTGTGTTATACAGAGGCAGATGATGAGACATGTGGTAGAACTCTACATGAGTAGATGGAGTTTTCTTGTCTTTTTCTATTTAGGACTTTTTTTTGGATTCTTGTTATACTTGAAAATTGATATGAAGAGGAATACATTTTGTAATACTTCATGAATGATATGTATATGTACATATTTTAATTATAGATTTATTTTTCATGATATAGCCTTTAGGAGATGTAATTAGGTGTTACCCACTCTTTAATATATTTATTTTAACAAAGATTTCATTAATGATTAAACTTTATTAAAATGACACTATATATTCATTAACAAACAAATTTGGTTTTTTAATAATAAAGAAGTAGTTTTTTAAACATGTACACATACACAAAATGATTTATGTAATTATGATAGTCAAGAAATTTTTGACACCTTTGTCATTTTATGCAATTAATGTATTATTATTATTATTTTATTTAGATTTATTGGTCTAATCTAAATATAATATTTTATTTTTATTTTTCTTATGATATTACCAAATGTCAGTGGAAAAAAAGTATGAGAGGGAAATAGGAAAACAGAGAAAGGAGAAAGAAAAAGAAAAGATGAGTTGTGTATTGTGTACTAACATACATAGTTATCTACAAATTTATCTATTTGTTAAGATGTTTGAGACTTGAAGACAGACACACAAAAAGAGGCTTAGTTAAGATGTTTGTGACTTGAAAATGGGTAGGAAGATGGACTAACTCCAATTGTTTCTTTTGTACAAAGTCACGGACAAAGTGTAGATCAATTTAAAAGTGTTTTTGAGTAAGAATGCATTGTAGGATTTGTAGCTATGAGAACAACATCTAGGTTATCAAAATAGATTGTTGGAACACTAGTTGAGATTTGAAGTTCTGAGAGTAGATTTTGAAGTCATTTGATTTCAGCTAATAAGGCACCGATGCTTCTATACTATACTTCTATACTACTTTTTGAAACCACTTTTTTGTTTTTGAAAAAACTATGAAATCAGATTCTTGGCAAGATATACACAACAACCTGTTGTAGATTTTCTATCATCCAAATTAGTGGCCCAATTTACATCACTAAATCGAAGAACAAAATGATTTTCAGATGAACTTAGGAGAAGACCCTAATGTAGCATTCTAGAAAGATAGCGTAGGATACATTTAACAATTTGCCAATGGTGTTCCTGTGGTGTATGCATGTATTGGCAAACTCTGTTGCAACATAAGATAACTAAGGTTGTGTAACAATAACATATTACAGACCACCAACAACGAATCGGTAGAACTAAGGATCTTTAACAGTAGAGGTACCATCACATGTTAGATGAGAAAAAGACACCGTGGGTGTTGGTTGGGGCTTGGGTCCAAACATGTTCGCTCTATAGAGAAGATCAGTGATGTACTTTGTTTACAAAAGGTGAATTTCACCAATAGAAAGTGATGTGACTTTAACATCGAAAAAGTAGTGCAACTTATCCAAGTCTTTTAAAGCAAAGCTTTGGCGTAACTTGTGAATAAAATCTTTAACAATAGTGAGTGAGGATCCTGTTGTAATGATATCATCTACATAAATTAAAACATATAAACTATTGTTGTTCCAAAACTTATAAAATAAAGAGTAATAACTCTTTGAAGCAATAAAACTTATAGGTTGAAGCCTATTAGATAACTTAAAAAACCACAATTAAGGTGTCTGTTTAAGTCCATAAATTGCTTTATGAAGCTTGAAAACAAGGGAAGAATCACTTGAAGAGAATCCTGGTTGTTGCTGCATATAAAATTTTTCTTGAAGGGTGCCATGGAGGAAAGCATTATCTGTCTATTTGATGTATTGGCCATCCAGAAGACACAACTTTAGAGAGAATAACTCGCACAGTGGTGGGCCTGATGATTGGACTAAAGGTTTCATTGTAGTCTAACCCCTTTATCTGATGAAACTCTTTTGCAACAAGATGCAAAATCATTGAAAAGTTCTATCTGCATTGTACTTTCGTATAAAAACCCACTTACATCATTACAATATTTTTGGCTTTAGGAAACAGAGGTTTAGAGAGAATAACTTGTACATTGGTGGACTTGATGATTGGACTGAAGGTTTCATTATAGTCCAACCCCTCTATCTGATGAAACACTTTTGCAATAAGACATGCTTTGCACCGTTGAAAAGTTCCATCTGCATTGTACTTTCATTTAAAAACCCACTTACATCACTACAACATTTTTGGCTTTAGGCACCAGCACAAATGTGTTGCCTAAAGCCAAAAAATCATTGTTGAAACCTTAAGCAACAAGTTGGCAATGGTGTTGCAACTGTAGGGTATGTGTCCATTGCCGTAAAGTATAGGCAATAATTTTTTCTCTAAGACGACACTTTTCATAAAACCATTGCCTATAATTTTACACTAGGCAACACTTTTTAGCCATTTTTTAGGAAAAACTTTTACTAAGGCAACTCTTTCTGAAATGTTGTCTATTGGTTAGGCCACACCTGTTTACCTGTTGCCTATTATTTAGGCCACACTTATTTACATGTTGCCGGTTGTTTAGACCACACTTATTTAGTTGTTGTCTATTGTTTAGACCACGCTCATTTAACTTTTTCCTATTGTTTAGACCACACTTATTTAATCGTTGCCTATTGTTTAGACTAGGCTTATTTAGTTGTTGCCTATTATTTAGAGCACGTCTATTTATTTATTGCCTTTGTTTAACTATTCAAATTTTACCGCAATTATAATATTTTTTTAAATTATAGTTATTCATTTATTAATCATATTTTAAAATTTTGTATAAATATAATATTTTTTTCAAAGAAACAATATAAACATAATATATAAATCAATAATTATATAAATAAAAATGATAGTAAGAAAAATACTTTAAAGTGAAAATTTAATTTGTTTTGAGTTATATACACAAAAATATTTAAAGTGCGTGCATACTTGCTTAACTAGAATTCAAAATAATTAATAACAAACAATTCAAAGTAAATTACAACAAATGTTCATTCATCCGACTCTCCAATATCACATTTGACTTGAGTTTAAAACAAGTAACAATAGTCAACAATCATTAATAGATTTAGTCATCCTCTCCATTATGATCTTTAAATTGATCTTGAAATTAAACATAGATAAAAAAAGTAAAATACCTAAAAGTAAAACTTGAAATTCTGAACAGTAAAAAGCATCAATATCGTACAAGGATATAAAAAATTGAAATTCTTAACAGTAAGAAGCAACAACACCATATGAGGATATACAAAACTGTGAAATTCTGAACAGTAAGATGCAAAACTGTTTGTAAATAGTCATGTGATCCTAAAAACTGTGAATTTTTGAACAGTAAGAAGCAAAACTGATTTGGCACTACACCATTTTTGGCTTTAAGCAACAAAAAAATCGCAACAACCGCAAAAGCGTTGCCTGAAATAGGAATAGACAACGATAATTACAAGTTGTATAAAAAGTAGGTTTTGTTTCAAAAATGGCCATGGGTCGTGTACAAAATGTTGGTTATTTATTTTAGACAACATGCACAAAACTGTGTACAAGTTAAAATCAGTTTAGACCATAATTTTCAAAATGTGGGATTTATAGACCACGGATATGTGAATGTGACCATTTTAGACCACGCGTATTTGAATGTAGTTTAAAGTCTCTATTCAGATTATTAAAGTAAGCTAAGTTAGATGTTGGCTCATATCGCGAACTATTTTAAAACAAGCGCGAAACTCTCTTCTTCATTTTCGTAAACCCGCACTCCAAATCACTAAATCCATAAGTGAAAGCCAAATTGTACCCGCTCAAAATCGAATTCAATACCCAAATCACTCTTTCCCCTTGCCTAATCCCGCTCAAAATCGATACCCTAAACCCAAAATTTCTCCAAAACCCTACTTTCCTTCGTAAATCCAAATGAGTCTTCCAAAATATCATTCTCTTGTCGAAAATCGAAAATAGAATCACTCATTCTCCCAAAATCACTCATTTTCCGCATAGATTTGTTATGTCCAAATAAGTTCTTCCACAATCACATTCTGTGATTTTCCCTGAAATCCCTAAATCCCACAAAATTCCAAAATCCTTCCCATAATCAGTTTTCTCTCTGAGAAATCGTTCACAAAACTCAAACACAGGTACGTGTAAATATTGTATGTGCCTTAAATTAGGGTTTCTTTCGTTTTCGTATGTGCATTGTGTTTTTTGCTAACACATTTCCATTTTTTGTCCCCTTTCACTCGTTTTGAAGATTCTGCGATTGGTTTGTGCGTTTGGTTTATGCGATTGGTGGAAGTTTGGTCGTAAGGTCTTCCTAAGATGAGTTTCTTGCAATTACCAATGTTTTTTTCCACTACTTTTAATAAATTGGTGTTATTGTTTTATTACAGTTTGTGTTTTATTTTGTTTTGGTTCGTCAAATAAATTTGATGGTTTCTGAACTTGTTTTGTGTATTGTTTATCTTTGGTTCCTATACTGTAATTTTAAAGTTTCTTTTTGTAGTTTTTAAAGAAAAAAATTATGGGATTGGTGAGTATTTTCTGGGTTTTGTTTTGTTGTTTTTGGAGTTGGAAGTTTCAAATTTTGTTCTATTTTTGGTAAATTTCCTCTGTTTAAGTTTGAATTTTTATTTTTTTGAATTTATTTATTTTTTTGTTACATTTGATTGAATTTCTTTGCAAGAAAATGTGCCACTTGAAGAGGTTTTTCAAACTCTAAGGCGTTATTCAAATGAACTCTCTCCTGAGAAGAGGCTGCCAATTTTTGGCCACAACAAACTTGAGGAGAAATAGGTCCTTCCCCTTAATTTCTTCTTCTTATGCCTTTTCCCTCCTCAATAGGAAAAGTTACTTCGTATTTTCAGATGGAAAACAAACCCCTTTCTCTATTTTTTTATGAGAAAATGTAAAGTACACCTCCATTACGGGGTGAAAGGAAAAATAAAGATGGAAAGGAAAGAAAAAGTAAGGAAAGTGACATATATGGTAAGTGATAGAAAGAAAATGTGGTGGAAGGAAATGAAAGGGAGTTGATATGATATTATGAGTTGATGGTTAATAATATCTTTAGAGAACTTTTAAGAAAGCTGCTCCTACTTTTAATTGGAAGTTAGTTCTTAGTTGCAACTTTAGTTTTTTTGTTGAGCTTTTGTTGTTTTTGCAGGAGAGCAAGGTTCTGAAGTTTTTGGGATTTATGTGGAATCCTCTTTCATATTCATAGGTCATGGAAGCTGCAGCCGGCCATTGCTTTGGCCAGTGGAGGAGTATGTTGCTGGACAACATTAATAATTTATTTTGTTGAAAATGTTTATTTTGATTTCTGTGTGTGAATACTGAGAATGGAAGAAAGACGTTCAAAATTGGTAGTGCAAGTTTCTTTTGGAATTGCATAATGTTATTGGTCTTGCCAATTTCCTAAGTTTTTTATCTTCACATTCATCAGGGCAAACCTCTTGATTAGAAAGACTTTGTTGGGATTATCACACTCTTTATTATCAGTTCAACAATAAGTTTCATTGAGGAGAACAATGCTAGTAATGCCGCAACAACTTTGATGGATCTTCTAGCACTTAAAGTTAAGCTATTAGTTGTTAGAAGCTTATTGGTATGTTTGTATTGTTAGGAAACTCATTTTCAAGAAAGTGAAAATAATATGCTTCCATTTAATGTATCTCAATTCATGCACCAATTAATATCAACCATAAAATACTTATTCAGGCTCCACATGCAAGTAAGGAGAGATCAATGCAGTTTTTATCGCCACTGGAGTTCATACTTTCTTTGGCAAAGTTGCGCACCTCGTGGACTCAACCAATCAAGTTGGTCATTTTCAGAAGGTAAAATGAACAAGCACACAAGAGATTTTTAATATTTATTTTACTTTTTGAAATACAGAGGAGACCACTGTGATAGTTATAATGGTCTTTACCATGCTAAGGTGGAATTTTAAGTTGTCATGACTCATGTCAACTCATGTTTGACTGGATCCAGTAACTGACTTTTATTTTTAAAAACCATATTTGAAATTCATTCTTGTGGTGGGCCGAATAGATAATATTAAGTACTAGAATAATTTCGACCAAATGTATTATAAATGTTGCATTCTCTTTATGTATGGTTCTCCTACTTAGTATATATAAGTTTTTAACGGGTTTCAACTTAATGCAATTAACTACATCACTCTCTCATCAATCCAAGTTGGTGATGTTGTTTCAATATAAGATTTGGTTTTATATATAAAAGGTACAAAATCTTGTGTTAATAGCAATTGGATTTAATTACTGCTTCCATCAATCCACATATTTGATTTTGTTTTAGTTTAAGTAGCAAAGTCATAAATTAAAACCTATATTACTTGGAGATTTCGTGTTAACTTAATCTAGTTTCGTGCAGGCCTATGTTCACGTGGATTTGGGCTTTATACACGACAATTTGATGTCATGTTGGGAATTTAAGGAATATGAAAACTGTGTTGGAAAATAAGTTATGCAATATTTTGTTAAATATATGTTATTGTTAATTTTTAAATCTGAATTGTTATAAAGAGATTGTATGTATTCCAATAACTTGACTATAATTTTGTGCTTTCATTATGTTGTAAGCCACACAAAGAAAAAAGAAGAAGTAACAAAACTTGAAGTTGATCTTGAAGGAGATTAAAAAACTGTGTAATATATTATTTATTTTAAATTTTAGTTAAGCAAGTATGTATGAATTTTAATATTTTTGTATCTAACAACAGATTAAGTGTGCACTATATATATATATATATTTTACTATCATGTAAATTTATTTTTGTTTATATAATTATTGATTCAATTATTAATTTTATATTCTTCGTTAAAAAAATATTGTAAACAATAATTAAAATTTAAAAAAACATTAAAAATACAATATAATTTAATTACTGGCCTAAACAATGGGTAATAAATGAAAAGCGGTCAAATAACAGGTAACAACGTAATAAGCATGGTCTAAGCAATACACAACAACAAAATAAATGCGGTTAAACAATAGGTAGAAGCTAAATAAGTGTGGTCTAAACTATAGGTAACAACTAAATAAGTGTGGTCTGAAAACAGACAACATGTAAATGAACGTGGCCTAAACAATAGGAAATAGCTAAACAAGTGTGGCCTAAAAAATAAACAACACTTCATAAAGTGTTTTTTTTTATAAAAGTGTTGCTTAAAAGTTGGCCAAAATGTGTTGTCTATTGTAGTATTATAAGCCACGGTTTTTTGGAAAGTGTCGCTTTAGACAAAAAACCATTGCTTTTAGTCTACAACAACGGACGCATACTCTATGACCGTGAAACTGTTGCTAAACTGTTGCCTAAGGTTTTAGCCACGATTTTTTGGCTTAAGGGAACATTTCGGTCGTTGTCAAAAGTAAAAAATGTTGTAATGTGGTAAATAGTTATCTGATCCTAAATTCTAGCATGGTATTGAGGTAAACAATATCAATCCTACAACTCTTTAAATTATTGAGATCTAGAACATTTATCATATCTTTACAAAACTACTCACCTAACCCTACCATACTACTTACTTGACCCTGCGAAATTGGTTACAACATTATATTGCAAAATGTCATAGTATCACTAAATTTCAATATCATAGTATCACATTATCAAGCCTTACTTTATGGAACTATTTTCCTTTTTCTACAACCATATATAGCAGCATATGAGCATATGTTGAACATATTCATACCTTTATTTATCTACCAATCAAATCCAGCCTATCAAACTAAGATTGAATGTAAAGTTTATTACCTGGTCAAAATAAGGAACATGAGTGGAAGCAGATGATTGTGGAACAAGTGAACTATTTTTTTTCCTAAAACACGTGACATCATATTTTATATATCCTCGTTATTCAAATAAGGGTTTTGTTGCTTAATCAACATTTTCATCATTGCATTTAAGCCTTCAATCTTCTTTTCCGTGCCATTAATTTAACATCAACAACTTTCTGGACAACAACAACTTCTTGATTCTTTTAGTATTGGTGGTGTATAGTCCTTATGTAACAACGAACTTGTCAATGCTTTTATTTTCCAAACATTGATTCAAATGCTTTTTCCACAATCTCAGATGATGAGTTTTGCATAGAACTTTCAAGCATAGACTGAAATATATATATCAAATTTAACAAATAAAAATAAAACATAACACATATTGAAATAAACTTACAATAGCATCTCGTGTTTCATCATCCACTAGTTTTCCTTTTCGACTAGGATGACCTTGATGAGTTTTTCTATAAAAATTTCAACTCTACTAACTTCTTCTCCAACCTTTTTCCCAACATTTTATATGAATTCAATAGTTAATACTGAAGATTTACACATATTAGTACATGTATATTTTGCACAAGATGTATAAGATGAAAGAGAAAGAATTAATAAATGTCAGTTCAGCTCTAATTCCAACAAAGTTTACTAATCCCATTCTATGCATATACTTTTGCTTTCTCCTATTCACTATATTTTTTTCACTAATGTACTAAAATTTAGACAAGAAAAATATACTATCAGTAGGTTTAGAGGTTTCATTGCACTTGTATCAATTAAAATATATAAATAAGTTGAAAAAAATTGTAGCAAAAATAATTGTACCATACCTGGACCGTACTGTTTTTCCAACATGTAATCAACTACTTAAAATGATTTTCAGGAATAACCTATGGATGATGTTTCAGTCATTCCTTCATAGTGGAATATTTTTCAAAATGTAGTCTCTTGATATACCATTTGTAGCTCCTCTACACATCATTTATGGGAGTAAATACTGCTTTCTCTTCTTTTTTCGAGATAATAAATTTTTCCTGAACAAAAACTCAGCTCATTAATATGTTAGAAAAATTAAATCTTTAGAGAAAACATTGATTTAAACACCATGACATAGTTCCATATGCATTCCTTATAATTTTTTACTAAAGCCTTGAAGTTCGTATAAATCAATGGACAAAAGTTTGCATTCCTAGCTATAGTCCTTGAAAATAGCTGAGATCCGACACCATTTTGTCACTGGGACGAATTGGCTCTCCATCATTGTCTAAGATAATTTATGGGTGATCTTCAATATCTATTGAATGTATTTGTAAGCGTTGAGTTGATACCCGAGTTCTTGTCTTACCCATGGCTATTTCTACACGAAAATTGTATTAGTATCTCTATTAAAATTAGAATGCACAACAAAATTGACCAGAAACAAAATCGTGACCATACAAAGCTTATGAAAGACTTATGCAAACCATATACTTTTCTCACATTTTTATTGCTCTACTAAAAGTCATCATAAAAATTGTACCAAGTTTGGGAGCAACTCATGTAAACCATAGAGAATAAGACTTAAATATAACTATTTTTAGTTTCGATGCATAAACCTATTTTCAGTATCTAAACCACAGTGATATTTCACTTCCTAAACCTATTTTTAATACTGAGTAACAATATATATTTTAACAACACGGTTAAAGCAACGATATATATTTTAACATTGTCCCTTGTTTTTATCTTCCAAAGCTTCAATTGACATCATATTTTGACTATGTTGTTTAGAATCTTCCACACTAGAAGTAACTGGCATCCTACTTCAAAATTGGTCAATTTAAACTGTCCATTAGGAACAACCATAGGATTCTTAGTTGCCTCAATCCCTTTTTCACGTTTCACACTGAGCCTCTTAAGCAATTCTTTGCTTGATCTAACTTCTGGTATATCCAAATAGTCATCATTCAATGCACCCTTCGTTGTTGATAATTAATTTTCTCTTTTGAGAGTAGTTCCTTTCCCATTATCTGAAAAGACAAAAAAAGAAAAAAAATTGTCATTGAATTTTGATTTAGATTACTCTAATACAAAGTGATGAAATCAACAACCAAACCACTTTAAGGCAACTTTCTATTTTGAACATTACTATGGAAAAAAGAAAATTACATTCAATAAGTATTTTAATTGCTGATTACTAGGACAAAAGTAGTCAGAAATTACATGTTTCACAATTTCATTACAGTTTTAGCTTCTTATTGCCACAATAAGGTAAATATAATGAATCAAGATATATAAAATACATGTTTTTAGACCATGAAGTTAAATAAAGTTTAATCAATATCATCTTTAGGAAAAATAATTTCTTCCCCTATAGTGGAAGGTTTCTGAAGACATGTCTTTCCTAACCCAATTCAGTTCACTATCATTGTTTGTACCATTTAGTTGAACACCATTTGGCTAGTCACATTGGTCGCCCATGTTAAATGATTCTCTTGGAACCTTTTTCAAAGCATAATGTCTATTTGCATCTAAAGGGCTTTTGATGTAAAAGCATTGTTGGACTTGAAAAGTCAACACAAAAGAATCATTTTGGTAAACTTTTTTTGTTGAAATATACACTAGTAAGTCCATATTTATCCTCTTCAGCAAACCAATCACATTTGAACATCACAAACTTGAAATGACCATAATAATCCAACTCAAATCTATCTTTTATTGCACCATAATACGTTATGGGTTTATTTTTTGGATTTTCATCCTTTGAGCTTGTAAAACTTGAAGTCCATGAAACTAATGTTATACTAGAGTTTTGAGTTTTGTGTTTGACATCCTGCTTCATAGTATGCAATTTGTATCCATTAATAAGGTAACTTGAAAACCTGTTTGTAACGTTACTTGGTCCTTTAGAGAACTCTTTAATTTGAGATGACACGTCTTCTTTCAAGGCTCAAGTTTTGATCCATTCACTAAATTCTTGACTTCATCTTTTGGCCTTCGCCCCCACTTCCCTCTTTTATTGGGCCTATTAACTCTCTCATCAAACTCTTTACAATAGAAATGATATGTTATTAGTTAAAACTATATAACAACCTTAAATTGATAGGAAACTATAAAAGGCTAGGAAAGAATTATCATATCAAATATATATGTATATGTTGATTTCATCACAATTGAATAAGAGGTATTGAAGAGATTGGGCTTTCATTGTCAAATCTATAGAAAACACTTTACCATTACTTTTTCCCATATAAGGCGACCAAGATTTGAGAAATAATCAATTGTATCTACTTCACATAAATCATCGAGGTAATAATTGTGACATTCTCTATTTAATCTTGTTTCTACACCTGCATGCAAATATCTCAAGTAAAATATCAAAACTTCTTCCCCAAATACCCTTCAATAATAGAACCTTCTGAATATGCTTTATTGCGAACATAACTCTTCAATCTGCATAAATATTTTTCAATGGGATACATCCATTGAAATTGATCGGGCCTCCAACCTCACTTCGTTTGGCAAAATGAATAGGTATGTGAATCATTATATAAAAATAAATTAGGTGAAAAAATCATCTCTAATTGACAAAGTATTTGTACTACTTCTTCTTCCAAGTAATCCATATCTTGTAACTGTATAACCTTTTGAGATATGGAGCGAAATAATGACCCAAATCAAATTAGAGGGTCAACCACTTCATTAGGTATAATATTTCTTGTTGCCATAGGTAGTAAGTAATGTAACATGAAATGTGCATCATGACTCTTATAACCACTTATTTTCTTGTTAGTAACATGCACACACTTTGAAATATTTGACGCACTTCCATTTGGTAACTTTGCATCCTTAAAAAAACCAGAAAAGGTAGTTTTCTCATGAGCATTCAGTGAAACACAAGTTGTTGAAAACTCTAGCTGACCTTTACCAATGTCCTTGGATGAAGATCTTTTCTTATTTCCATACTTTGCAAATCACAACGAGCATTAACATGATCTTTTGTCTTCCCTTGAATGTCCAAAAGAGTGCCAACAATACTATCACAAATGTTTTTCTCAATGTGCATGACATCGAAATTGTGTCGTAATTTATCTGTCACCCAATAAGACAACTCAAAAAAGATTGATCTCTTTCTCCATAGACCATCACTTATCTTTTTTGCATTCTTTCCAAAAATATTTATGAAATCTTTTAATATTCTTAGGATTTATGACCCTTCTAACATGTGTGATGTCGACCTAAGTTCTTTTTTCTCATTAAAATATTTCTTATTAGATTTTTAAGGATTGTTCGTTAATAAAATTATGCAATGATCCATATAGCACATTTTATGAATGTTTCAAGTAAGATGAATTAGTATCATAATTACAATATGCTCAAGCTAATCTTCCTATCATTCTCCAACTGACAACATAGCATTCCCAGGGTAGTCACTAATAGTCCATAGAGAGTTGCACGCATTTGAAATGTTTCATTTTTTGAAGCATCATATGTCTTCACTCCAAACTCCTATAAATCTTTTAGCTCTAGAATCAGCGATTGAAGGTAGACATCAATATCATTTCTTGATGATCATGGCCCATGAATGAAAAGGATAGTATTGTATATTTAGGTTTCATGCACAACCACGGTGGAAAGTTGTACACCACCATCATGACAAGCGATATGCTATGGAATGTGCTATGGGATGTGCTCATGGTCCTAAATGGCTTAAAGCCTTGCTAAACCAAGTCTTACATTGTGGGAGTCAATAAAAAAATCTCTATGAAGACTATCAAAGCTCCTCCAAGCTTCACCATCAACAGGATGTCTCATTTTCCTATCCTTGGATCGTTCTTCTTCATACCACCGCATTGACACAACAATGTTTGAATACATAAAGAGCCTTTGATGTTTAGGAATCAATGGAAAGTGTTGTAATAATTTGGTAGGAACTTTATGCTCATATTTTGGCTCCTCAAACTCAAAATTGTCTTTAGGAAATTCCTTCCATTAGAAGATTTACAAATACTACAAACATCAAGACTCTCATTTTCTTTCCAAAATAACATGCAATCTTTTGGACATGCATGAATCTTTTTATAATCAAGTCCTAAATCACTAATCATAGCCTTTATTTTCTTAAAAGATTTAGGAATATTCAAGTTAGGTATGACCCTTTTTAGTAATTGTAAAAGATCAGTGAATGAAGAATTGCTCCAACCATGGAGACATTTTAATAAATATAACCGAATGATGAAGGATAAAGTGGAGAAGCTTTCACATCCAGGGTACAATTCTTGATTTTCATCATTAATCAAATTTTAGAACTTTCTAGCTTAATTGTTAGAACCCTCTTTGATTCCTTCTACTTCTACCATATTTCTAAATGTGCCATAGAGTAATCGATCAATATCATCTCGTGAATCTACATTATCTATCATGTCACCATCACTTCTATTGGTACGGGAAGGTATTTTCTCTCCATGGTGAATCCAAATACAATAGCGTTTTACAAAGCCCTTGACTATTAAATGCTCACAGACCACATTTCTTGTTGCCCAAATACAATTTCCACATTTGGCACAGGGACATAAAATCTCAAGTCCCTAAGGTCTTCCTCTAGTGTAAGCAAAATCTAAAAATGACTTAACACCATTTATATACTCTGTACTAAACCTTGGGAATTTAGTCCACTCTTTGTCCATTACCTTTAATGTAAAATATAAAAAAATTAATATGAATAAAAGTTTAAAAATTGAAAATAATATACAATATAAAATTTTTATTATTACTAAAATCTAATTGACATAAATCATGTACCAATGTATACAATTTGACGAGTAGGTAACATATAAAATGCAATTGAAATCCAGAAACACAAGAAAAATTAAAAAAAAATCCTTAATAAAAAATAAAAACTAGTTAAAAAAATTCTCAATAAAAATTGAAAACTAACTTGTTGCTTTAGAAAGAAGCAAAACTAGAATCAAAGCAGACATAATCTTGTATCAAAGATGGTCAAATCTTGAGGCAGCAAAATCAAAATCAAAGCAACGAAATGAACCTGCAATCAATAATTGGACAAACCTAAGCCAGTTGTTAGTATATGTAGAAACATATTATTTAAGGATGGGAATTATAAAATTAAATACGATGAAGTTCAATGAGAGATGTAAGCAAGAAAGAACCAAAAAAGAGATATTTTCACAGAACCAACACATTTATAAAAAAAACAAAATAGACAAGACAATAGCAATCAATTAGCCTAGTGCAGGCAGACAGAAAAAATTACCTCTTTTCTTATTAGTCTAGATAAAAAATAGACTTTAGACATTAAGACTTATCTTGTATAACGTAGACATTAAGACTTAGATATACGTCTGAATATTAAGTGCAAGAATTACATAAGTATTAAGTAAAAAAAATTCTTAAGAAAAAATAAAAACTAACATGTTGCTTTAGACAAGATCAAATGACAAATGGCCTAATCTTGAGGTAGCACAACCAGAATCAAAGCGATAATATCTGGTATGATAATTAATCATGTGATTAATAGGCAATCAGTCTTGATTCACCACACATTCAATGTCAAATTACCAACTTCAAACCCCAATTAAGTTAAATAATCTTAAATAAAATATAAATGATAATAACAATCAATTGGCCTAGTGCACACAACCCCAAAAAACTACCCCTCTTCTTATTAGTCTACGTCAAACAACAAAGAGGTGGCTAATGAGCAACAACCATATCACAAGAAAATTTATTGATTGTTAAGATATTGCCTATCTTAGTTTATTGTCAAACATGTACAATCCTAGAGTGTGTCTCAAGCAATTGAAATTTAGTGCTACAATAAGTTAAAGACACAACAATTATGTATAATCACATGCAATTAAAATCCAATCTATGTACATCTCATTGTTCTAAATTATATAAGTATTAAGTGAAAAAGTTTCTTAATAAAAATAAAAACTAACATGTTGCCTTACATAGGAGCAAATGACCTAATCTGGAGGCAACACGACTAAAATCAAAGCAAGAATGAATGAAATCAACATGCAATCAATAAGATAAAGCAATTTTTTAATAAATAAGACTAGTAGTTTTAAAGCATGAACTTTCTTAAAAATTACATTTCTAGATATATATAGATTTTGTCTGTTATAGAAAGACAAACATGTCCTTTATAATTAAATTGTGTCCTAAAAGAAGATATATAGAAGAATGAAAATCAAATTTATGTGGATTATATAGGCGTAACAAAGGATAACACGCACATTCGAAAACCTTAAAAAATTTATAGTTAGGTGTCTTTTTAAATAGCATTTCATAAGGATTGCAATTGTTAAGAATAGGCATGGGTAAAAGATTAATAATATGAATAAAAGTGGCAAAGGCTTTGACCCAAAATTTAAGAAGTACAGAGAAACCAACTAATTAATAAGGCTAAACCAGTCTCACTAATATGCCTATGTTTTCTCTCTATAGACCCATTTTGTTGATGGATATGAGGACATGTTAACCGGTGATGGATATTGTGCTAACTAAGAAAAGATTTAAAAGTAAAAAACTCTTTAACATTGTCAGATTGAACACTTTTTGTCTTATAGGTAGTTTAATTTTCTAAAAACACTTTGAATCTTTTAAAAACATTTAAGATATAAGTTTTATTGTGAATAATATAAAGTTGTGTAAACTTAGAGAAAACATCAAGAAACACTAAGTAATACCGTGAACCATTAGTAGTCGTTTCAAAAGATGGACCCCAAATATCCATGAAGACCAGTTCTAAAGGTTCGTTGTAAATAAGCAAATTGAAAATATGGTAACTGATGGATTTTAGCAATATCACAAAAAGATGTAGTGTTATTACATGAAAAGTTGCACAATTTCATTACATTCCGAATAGTAGTAGCAGAAGCGTGACAAAGGCAAGAATGCCATAACTAGTAAGTATTACTAATAGCAGATACAATAGTGTTATTAAGCGAAGGTTGTTTTGCGGAAGAAAAGTAGGAAAAATATAGAGGTCATCTCTAAGGTTTCCTTGTAGCAGAATTTGTTTGGTAGCTTGAGATTTAACAAAGACATTCATTAGCATGAAATTCAAAAAGTACATCATTATCTTTAGAGAACTTGGATATGCTCAATAATTTTTTTGTAATAGTAGGGACATGAAGAAGTTGATTTAGATGAATGATAGTTGTAGTGTTAGGAAAAGTATAATGTGCTTAACCAATATCATTCATTTGCATATTTGAACGGTTACCAGGTTTGACTAATTATATAATGATTTATTGGAAAAAATTTTGGTGTTATTTGTTATATGATGTGTGGCTCCACTATCCCGATTCCATAAGGGATTAGAATGGGTGGAGGGTGTGCCTGTTAATGGATTTTCAGCAAGTGTACTGAGTCCACAAGTAATATAGTAGTAAGAAAAGTATCGTATCCATAGGCAACGGGAATTGTAAATTGAATTATACCAAATTGTATTATGAACAAGTAAACAATTGATTAATGATTGGATAAATTGATAACAAAGCAACAAATAATAAAGAGTCAAGTTTAATAATGATAACAAGCCTTGGGATTGAAGTATAACACTCTCCTTCGCATACACTCTTAACCTAATTCAATATCATTACTTTCAATTACCAATCTGTGCAAATAAAAGCCTTTTCAACCTGATTCCTCTAGCATTGAATTTCATAGACCAAATTACCTAGCTTCTATTCCTAGTTACTAGAATAATTTAATCAGCATTAAGATTAGTTGCTATAAACAGTTACTGCACTATAGTCCATCCCTGAACTTATACATGCAATGCATTTACGTTTAGTTCTAATTTCGAAAAGTGTTTTTCAGTCACAATAAGAAATCTAAAATAAATCAAAGTAGGAATGAAACATAAAACATAGGTAATTAAATTAAATGAAATCAAACTAAGATTAAGAGTGCGTTTGAAGTGGAGAAATTACATCCAATCCCAAGAATAAGAGAATTAGCTACGCATGGTAACCATGAAATTACAAAAGAAAAAGAAAAGGAAAAAATTAGAGCTTGATGACAGCGGCGACCTCCAACGAGTCCCAAAGAATGAGAGGTGATGAATGAGATGTGTTGATCCCCTTCACGTTTGACCCTAACCTCTTTTTATAGCTTTTGCCTCTTTAATTGGGTCACCGCGCAACAGTTATTTCGTAAGTCACGCCCTCAGTAACGTTGACATCTTCAATTTAGGTTTTCGCACATGCTGGTTTTTAAGTGAGTTTTAGCCCAAGTTGTTCGTTTAGCTTAAGCAAAAAGTCACTTATGTTCTCTTTCTGCTCCTTTCCTCAATTTCGGCACCGCTGTTCTCTTTCTCTCCTTGGATTTAACCTAATTCTCAAGAAATTTTCTCTCTCCACAATAAAACGTATTAAATTGAAAAAATCAATAATAAAATTAGATAAAATCAAATAAAATCTGCACAAAATCACTGAAAATCAACACTTATCAGTGCCCAGCAAAGAAACATCACTATCATCATTCGAAAATCCATAAAACTGAGACGTGTGGCTGAAACATTTGAAAAATTATCACTATCATACCTGTTCCAACACACCAAGGTTGAATGACCCAACCTATTGCAAATTTGACGCTAAATTGTGGGAGTAGATAAAGAACAAGAGTTTGCTGAAGACAAAGGTTTGTTGTTCACAAATTTATTAGCAAAGTGATGTTGAGGAAAACTATGATTTTTGTAACCAGTACGTCGTACTTTGGTATCTGAAGTAGAAATTGATTAAATAACCTTCATAAACCAGTATGTGGACAAAAAATAAATTTGTTTGAATGGTTTAATAATCATATGAACGATGTTTCTCAAGACGCTCTTCTTAAATTAAGAGTAGAGCTTCAATATCATCAACTTAGTATGGGTCAAGTTTTGAAGTCACTGAAGTAACAAAGTTATCATAATCCTTAAAAAGACCGTCCAACAAACATTTTTATATCTAAAAGATATGTTGAAAAAGACCTGTCTTTCTTTGGTATACGCAGTTGAAGTTTGATTTTTTTGCCTTAGCCCGTGTTTGAGTAACAAAATATGTGCACAAGGATTGCCTAACATGGGAAGAAGTTTGTAAACCAACCATCATTTTGGTTAAAATAAGTGTTCTCATAGACGCTAATAACCATACCATAAGGAGCTAATCTTGATGCTCGTAGGTCTGGAAAAACATGATTGAAGGCAGTGGTGAAAGGTGAAAGATATAGATGTTCCAGAAGATGAAGTGTTATGCAAACTATAGGATGGAACAATTCTCTAAAAATTAAAAGAACTGATGACTCTTCGTTATTATAAGAACTTGGTGATGTCAACAATAAAAAGAAAATTAGTATCATTAAATTTTAGTGTACTAAAAACTAAGATAATAGTTAAAGATTAAAAAAAAAGTTATAAACATTAAATAAGAAGGATAACATTTATTTGGATTTTAAAACCAATTTCAGCCAATTATTTTATATTTACTTTAAATTATATAACGATAGGAAAACAGGATAATACATATTTATTATATTACATACGGTTTTATAAATTATAATTCTTAATTCTAAAATTAAAAAAAAAATACTATTTTTATCATTATGTGCGCGAGTAATTTTAAACTAACTATAGTTCGTTATAATGATTTGAAAAAACGAGTAAAAATGTAAAAAAATTTGAACTAACATATATTTTTATAAGAACTAAAAAAAATACAACCATATGTATAAGGATTGAAAATATTTAAACTTATTGTATTAAACCAATAACATAAAAATAATAACTAATAAACTAAAAAAAAGGTATAATAGAGAAAAACTGAAAAGTGGTGTTTTTAATGATTTTTTCATTTCTTAATTTTTACTCCCAGTAGAATTAACTGGATGGAAATATATATGATAAAAAATAAAACATTTTCTGTATAAATTATTAACTAAATTTTCAAAAAATATTTATTAATATAGAAATCACCGACTTAATCTTATGTCTTAAAATAGTTTTAAAACATGTACTAGACAATGTATTTATAAATATATTAGCCCATAATAAAGTTATCTTTTAAAAAAATAAAAAGATAAAAATATGAAATTTTAATATATATATATATATATATATATATTTATGAAAATACAAACCGTTTGATAACATATGTTAAATAATTTCGATTCGATATATATTATTTATATCAATGATATTCATCACAGATATTTCTTCTAGATAAACTCATTACGGTGGAATTGTTTATTAATCGGTAGCATATTTAAAATAACTCAATTATATATTAATTATATAAATTTTATTGGTTTTGGTTTAAGAAAGATATTAACAACACATTTTTTTAATAATTATTTTTAACAAAGACCCCATTAATGATTAAACTTCATTAAAATTGTCAGAGATTCCTTAAATAAAAAAGTAAATCTATCAATAATTTCACTGGAACTTGATTATATATATTAGAAAAATTATTAAAATGGATAAATTATGTCTTTAGATATAATTTATAGTTTTAATTTATGACGAAATTATGCTTTGAAAAAGGTTTTCTGTTTTTGAAAGTATATATCTTATGTAAATTATTTTATATACACATACAAAAGGTTTCTATAATTATGATAGTACCTTCTTTATTTACTTTTCACATGTTACATTGGGACTTAACCACTTCAATTTATATATTTTTTCTTTGGAATATAACCTAAACTCTAATTGCACCCACACACATATACTCCAGTACTATCATAATTCTAGAAGTCTTTGGGTATACGTGAAATACTTTACATAAAATCAATAATAATTTTAATAAAAGTAAAGAAGGAGTGTTTATATTTTTTTAAGAAGAATATAACTATGCTTTAAATATGACCTTTTTCAAAAATAAAAGAAAAAACATAAATTATATAAAGAAATCATGTTTGAAGGCATAACTCTTTTATAAAGAATTTGTATTTTAAACACGATTTATAATTTTTTGTAATTTCAGTATTTCCATAAATAAAAAACAAATTACACAACTTGTAAAAGACCTAGATCCTTTCTACTAATAGATGTAAATGAGTCTCTTCTTTAAGGGATTAATTGTTTCAATTTAAATGCTACAGTATTATCATTGATACAATAGAAATTGTCTTGGGTTGGGATTAATAGTTTTCTAACTTAATAACGGTGATATACTTTACGAGTGAGTGAAGTTACTTTAATAAAATTATCTAGAAAATATACATCTATCACTATAATTAATTTCAGTGAAAAACTTTAAAATACCAGTAAGACAGAGAAAAGGTTATTATTTTACCAACCCTACAATTTTTTCCAAAGATTATCTTTAATCAATACTCTATACATGTAAGATTACATAATCTTGTTATGAAGCTTAAAATAACAATAACTTATCAAGTATTTAAATCTTATTAAAAAATAAACAAAAATATATTTTATTCAATATTTTTAAGAGTTTAATTAATCATCCTACGTAAAACATTGATTAAAAAAAATATCCTCATCATGAAAAATCATAAAAACGAATTAGAAATAGCGAAAACATAGCATTATCCACTCGGTCTTTTCTGATTTGTGTATTGTAAGCAAAGTTGAGGGTCTGCAAAATGTTTGGAAGGAAAAGAGCGTGCGTGTGGATGGCGAGTGCAGAGATTGAGCGTCACCATCCGGCGGCAGAGAGTAGGCGATGGCAGAAGAACAACACCAGTTGCTCTCCTCCTGCAACACAACCAGCATTTAATGCCTCACCCCAAAACCTTCTCATCATTCCACTTTTCATCATTACACTAACATTTCCCAATCCCACCTCCTCTTCTCTTCATCATTACCTTCCTCCCTATAAAACCCACCTCCTTCTTTTCCACTTCACATCATTCTCACCATGCCTTCTCACCACCCTCTCAACCCCAACGCTCAACCTTTCTATCTCAAACAACCCCAACCACTCTATTTTCCTCGCCCTATCTGCTACTACCTTCCTCCCTCCACCTTCGCCTTTTTCCCTCCCTTTCACGCTCCAACCTCCAACCCCGACGCCGCTCGAAGTAAAGTGTGCGCCACCGCCAACTACCGTAAGTTTTATAAACGGAGGGTTAGGGGACGGAAGATTCTACAAAACGGAACGCCGGTTATTTCGTTTCCTAACACCGTTAAAGAAGCTCAGACCTCTTCTATAACCACCGTCATGATTCGTAATGTCCCTAACCAATTCAAGTAATCACTCTCTCTTCCATAACCGTTTGTGGACTGTGCTGTGTGAGAGTGTAGTTTGAACGAGATTTTGTGTTGGAACTTGTTTTAGGTTTGCGGACTTGCTACACATACTGGACGAGCATTGTTTGCGGCAGAACAAGAACGTTGTTGATCCCGAGGAGTGGTCCAAGTTTGACTTCGTTTATTTGCCGATGGATTATAGGTAGGGTTCTGGAACCTTTTGTTTTGTTACGGTTCGTGGGTGGTTAATGTTTGTTTTTGTGTTTCCAGGAAACACGCGATACAGAGAAGGATGTCGAATTTGGGATACGCCTTTGTTAACTTCACCTCTCCGGAAGCTGCGTTCAGGTTCTACCGCGAGTTCCAAGGTTTCGAGTGGGATGTTGCCCAGAACAAGAAGATATGCGAAATCAGCGTGGCTCAGTATCAGGTTTCATTGTCGTTTCAGGGAATGTGCTTTTATTTGCCCTAATGGTTTGGTTGAAAATTTCTGACTGAGGCTCATCAGTAGTGAGAAAGAAGACGATAATTTTATGGAGTACCAATATAGATATTAGGTTCTAGATTATTGAGGTAGATCTTTCTGTTTGATCAATAACGTTTTCTGTAGCATTTGAGCTTTTAATGTTTTTCTTGGATTAACCTACGCATATATGAATAAAAATGTTCATAGATAAATTTTAATTAACTTAAAGCATTTACACTAATACGAAAGTAAAATCACTCACCTTCCTCAGTCTTATCAAACGAAACTTGCAAGGCTTGGAGACATTTAGGTCACTTATTTCAGTACTCTATCCTACCATTCTTGAGAGACATATTAATATTTGATTTTTAGAGGAAAAGTAATAAAATTTTAAGGGATTATTGTTCTTTATTCTTGAATATCAGGGAAAGTGGGTGTATTACTGAATGTTGTCCAAGAAAACGTACGCGAATGTAATTTACCTTTGTAATGATTCGGATTATGTTACACTTTTTCAAGCTGGAATAAGAGCCTGCATTAGGGGTAACTTTTTTTTATAATATGTAATATCTCTTCACTTGTGCAGGGCAAAGATACTCTGATGAAGATTTTCCAGCCAAAAGTATTCCGTTGCTCGAGCCGAGAATTTTTGCCTGTGCTATTCTCAGAAGGTCGTCACGGCATGAACCGTCGAATCAAGGGAACTTATGTGGGAAATCATGTTTGGGGCCTGCCACGAAGAACCATAGGAACCTGTTCTTTTGATCAAAACGTGTGATTCGAGCCCCGTTCCCTTCCGTACCTCCTTCCCCTTTCCACGGGAACTTGATCTTTAGCCTTTTTCTGTGTACCTTTTTCCTAGGTTGATGCACTGCTTGGTCTTGGACTTCGATGCCGGTATTTGTAAATCCTTACTGGTTTTTTAGTCCATGATAGGGTCTCGGGTTAGTTAGGTCTGATACATATCCCACCCTTGCTCCAGCTGCTACCTTCTGAGCACGATGTTCTAGTGTAATCTAACTCTTCATCCTTGTATTTTGGGAGTTTTGCGATTTAGGTTTCTTCAGCTTACTTAGGTTTCCTTCTCAGCTCATAGTCTAGGTCCTAGGATGTTTGATCAGATGCCTGTAACTATGCATAGTATCTCCACTTTTTTCCCCCTCAAGGCTTAGGCTGCAGAGTTTTTCGTTTCCTGTGTTTTCATTCTCCCCCTGGAAATGGTGGGGTCTTCCTTGCTACCATCTGGGGTGAATTGGAAACATGGGTTTAAAAAGACTGTGAATTGCTCTGCCAAAATAGTTTGTTTACTACTGTAAATTGTTGTACTTGTTTAGTAGTATTTGTGTAAATCCTAATCCCTCTGTGCATGCTTCAGAAGGGAAAAAAATAACGTCATGATTTTGTGTTTTTTTTTTTTTTTCCTCTCTAGATATATTTATCTATGTTTGTGATTTTAGGACTTTCCAATATGGTTTTCAGACTAAGGTTAATTTTGCAGCTGTTTGTTAATTTGTCGTGTAATTGATGGCTTCGAGTCTCCCCATTAA
>Ga0209700_104517_pt1 | contig 24968 bp, 11 predicted proteins | sample SiratroredBW_FD_187528 | JGI IMG/M metagenome (GOLD analysis project Ga0209700, IMG submission 187528) | Root nodule microbial communities of legume samples collected from California, USA - Siratro red BW (SPAdes) (version 2) | ecosystem: Host-associated > Plants > Roots > Nodule | place: USA...
CTCAGTCATCACACATAACACATCAATTTCATCATACTGAAGCATATAGAGACATATGTAACCATGGTACCTTGGTTTCCTTTCAACCCCAGTACACTGGTTTCATTTCAACCAAAATGATTACATATAAGTCTGTAACTCAGTCATCACACATAACACATCAATTTCATCAAACAACAACCAAAATGTTCTCACATATTTTTTTTTAACATCATTACTTAAAACAGTTCAATTAATTATACCAAATCACAATAAATAACTAAATTCAATCAGTGTTCAAGGACCAGTCAGACCTGCAAGAAAGACTTGAGCACTGATAATCATATATCTGATTCTTTTATTCTAGGGTTCTATTTGAAAGTAAATAACTAAAATAAGTTACTAGCTTCCCTGACCTGATGAAGATCTCTATAACAATTCTCCATCCGATAAAGATACTAATCTCAAAATCTAGGGATCTAGAAAAAGTTATCAGAACAAAACCAAATTTTAGTATAATCTTAATTAAGTTGAGAGAAATACTTTTCTCAACTGTCTCTACTAAGATTGATGACAAAAACCTAAGGAAAATCAGAGATTAAGGGATCTATAGAGCAAATACGAACTTACTCTATTTGAGATTCTCATGGTTAGAAATGATCTTTAACTCCTTAGCTACTGCAGGGTATATTTAGACTTTAAAACAGATGATGTATGGATGGAGAAAAACTAGAGAGAAGGGAGAGAGATTTTTGAGAAAGCGAGAGAGAGGCACGGGGGAGAGAGTCTGGAGGTGCAGGGCGTCACACAATCTGCATGACTTAAGTAAAATCATAATATCTCTATAACATAATAATATAGGTGCATGTATTTAATAATTTATCTCTAGTAATTATTTATATAATATTTCAAATTTGTGACCTTAAGTGATTTAACCTAATGTTAATGTGTATTTCAATAACAAACTCTTATAACATCATATTATTATTTCATTCTGGGTCACTTTTCAGAATTCAACATTATTTTGATGAATCAATAAACTTTATTTCTAACTTTTCAGTTACTTTAATTTTTGAATTGATAATCACATTATTTGATGAATCCAAGTATTTATTGAAGATTTTCAAAGATTTTAAAAAGACTATAATGTTTTGTGAAGACATAAAATATATTGTTGGGAGTTTGTATTAATAAGAATTCATATGTGAGTTTAAGTTTAACATTGAGTAAATAAAAAGTTAAACAACACATAAAAAAAAATCTATAAATTTATTGACTTAAAAGTTTTGGTTTAAAAGTGACATCAATTCCTTATATAAACATGACTCATTTCATTGTTATTTGATCTTGCTTTTAGACTTTATCTATTTTTTTGACTTTGTTTATCTTTGAGAATTCATTTGTCTTTTGTTTTTTCAATCTTTTTGTTTTAATTAATTAAAACAACAAATAATTAATTAATTGATTAAAATCACTTATAAAGTGACTTTTAGTAAATTAAAACAACACTTTAATTTGTTAAAACTATGAGACTTTGTTTTAATTTATTAAAATGACTTAAATTAGAATTTTATAAATATCTCTCTCACTTTCAAGATAAAGTGAGGAGAAGTGTGAAAAATCATTTTAAGATATTTTGAAATTCAATTATAAAGGAGAGAATTAATGTTTAATTACTTTGTTTTTGGAATTTTCTTTAGACAAACTGTGATCAATGTACTGGTTGGAGTTAAAAAGCATAATTTTTCACCTAATAATGTGTTTTAATATTGTTCTTATATCTTATTTAAGTGATATTATTTTTATTATTCTGTTATGTATTTTGGTTGATTTTGCAACTTTGATAAATTTTCTAGGTTGATATTATAAAATGTATTATAAGGTGTAGAATTGAGTCTTGTTAGGTTTTTTTTTGTTCTTGTATCATTTCTTTTAATGTTTTGTTGAGTATTTATAAAACTTAAAAGTATATAATACTGAAGAAATCTGATTGAGGAATGTAGATCTTATAATAAAGTGAATCATTATAAATCTTGATATATTTTTCTCTCTTTTTTAATTTTTTTAGATTTGATCTATAAGTTTTTACGTCATTTATATACTGAATTTTTTTAATCAATTCAATAATTGTTTATCATTTTCAAAAATTAATATTAATTTAATTTATCCCGTTGAAACTCGACTACAATAATATATATATATATATATATATGATTTAAATGGTCCAAAAATGGTAGGATGTCTTCATAGTATAAATACATGCAGCTGACACCTCCTTATATTAATATAAATACTCATATAACAGTTAAAGTTTGTGGCCTAAATTAATTTAATCTCATGAATATTTCTTATTATTTGCATTCTAGTAACAAATCAATCTAACATTATTTAATTCATATTTTTATTTCAAGAAATTTTCAGTTTTGACTTGATGTCTTAAAAAAAAATAAATTAAACTAATTATATATTATATGACATTTCAAAGACGTTTCCCATCTCAGCTTGGTGGTCTATTAAAAAAAAAATTCAAAACTAAGTACATATTATACGATATCACAAGAGAAAAAAAAACATTCAATATATTTACAATTTTTTTTTAATTTATGATCTTTCCATAAGTATTATTACTTAACAATCATTATTTACAAAAAGAACAAATAAAAATAAAACTTATCAGACTTAATATTTTTATTACTAAAAATTTCATCAATTTTAATTTATCATGCCATAAATTTTAAATATTTTAAAACTAATAACTTTATATATATATATATATATATATATATATATATATATATATATATATATATATATATATAACATAATAGGAAACATAATTTAAACAAGGGTTTTTTTTTAATGTAGTAAAAAATAAATTAAATTAAATTTTAAAAAGTTATATAAAATCTGAAACAAACATATCATTGCATAAACAAAAATTAGTCATGTATTATTTTAATTTTTTCCCTTTATTTTTAATATCCACTCCAAAACGTACAGCATAAGCTTACTTACTAAAGAGCGTATTCGAGAAGTATTGTGATGTTGTAATAGAAAACGTGTCCTTATCTAAGGAGCGTTAGTTAGAGAGGGAGAGAAAAAAAATTTGAAATATCAATTTCAACGGCTACTTCCTATTCTGCTTCCATTTCTACTAATTCTCTTTTCTCTCTCTTCGAAATCAAAATATTCTCTTCCCTCTCTCAATTTCTAGTGTTCTCTCAGTTTGTTTCATTCTTTCGCTTTCCCTTTAATGGATTCGAAGCAACTCGATCGCGTGGGTCGAAAGGTTGGGGTCGTCGCCAAGATCCGTGGGTTTTCGGATCCTGAGGCTAATTCGGAGCCCGGAACTGCGAGGACTGTGGACTGGATATCGGTGAATGGCGAAAATTCGGATGGTGTCTCTATCTCTTTTAGAGACCATTCTAGGTACGTTTTAGGGTTTGAGTTGTGCGGTTTCTGCTTTTGTGAATTTTATTGATGGATGAGAACTGTAGTGAAAAGAAATTAATTGAATTCCAAAGTTTTTGAGGGCTTAACGTTTGAGAGATTAGAGTTTTCATTAGTCATGGCATAGTAATACATCTTCTAAATCTTTTGAGGGTTTTTGTTGGTACTGAATTGTGTGATGTTTGGATCATTAGAATAGAATTTTATTAGTCTTGGCTGAATTGCAAACTGAATGTTGTGGGTTTGTGGTACTTCAATCGTGTTGGACTTTGGAGAATTGGAGTTTTCGTGAGTCATAATAGCTGACCGATAATACGTCTCCTAAATCTTACGGGGTTGTGGTTGTTTAACTGTGTAATATTTGGACTTTGACGAATTAAGACTTTTAATGAGTTATAGGTCGATAGTAATAATCCTCTCCCGAAACCTTGCTATGTGAAGGTTTGGGAAGGATCATTGAATGCAGTCTTATTCTCACATAGCAACCTTAAGATTACCATTGTGCTCTTAAGTGTTCTTGTTCTTTAAGTTTTGTGATGTTTGGGCATTTAGAGTTTTCATGAGCCATATCTGGATAGTATGCTTCCTCAAAATCTCAAGGTATGTGGTTCTTGGATTGTGATGGAAAATTGGAGCTTGAGTTATAGCTCAATAAGGTTAGGTTGAGTTGAGTAAGATTGGGTATCATCTCTAATAATTGTAGATTTGTAAGTATTCTTCAAACCCGTGAGTTTTCCCCTGCCTCGAAGACACTTGGACTTGATTTCCTCTTCCTAATTTTTGTTGTTAAAAAATTAGTTAAATATACAGTCCTAAAGCTTGAAGGTTTGTGGTTTTCGAATTGTGTATTGTCTAATGTTCTGAGGAATAGAATTGTCATGATTCAATGGTAATATCAATACATCTTTTAAATATTAAAAGTTTAGGATGAAGAATAAAAAAATTGAGTATTTACAATCTTTTAAATCTGGTCTCTTGGGTCTGGCAAGTTGAATTGTCTTTATTTTCTTTTTCTCTTTTTTCCAATTTATTATGAATAATTTTCTTGTTGGATTGATTTGATGAACATGGGGTCATTGTACTCATTTGACTTATTTTTTGTCGTGTAGTCGTTATTTGGTGGACTATTGCTATAAGGAAGATGAAGACAGTGAAATGATATATTCAAGGGAAGTAAAGCCTCTTGTGGCTGCAGTTTTTGAAGGTCATAACAGCACTGTTATTGCACATGGAGCTAGGGGTAGTGGAAAGACCCACATAATTCAGGTTTGACACACTTAGTCACTGTGCTTGTTCTCTTTTTCATTTTACTGGTAGGGGAGTGTTTTTTAAGAATTTTGATTTTTGATTTCTGAAATTGCACTTTTTATGCTAACAATTACTCCATTGTTGTTTAAGGGCTCTGCTGAGAGTCCGGGTTTGGCAGCGCTTGCTATATCTGAGTTTCTTTCTGTTGCTGAGAAACATGGGAAATCCATAACTGTTTCTTTCTATGAGGTTGATCATCAGGATCGGGCCATGGATTTATTAAATCCAAATAAGCCGCCAATCTTGGTTTTAGAAGATCGTGGTAGATTTCAGTTTAAAGGACTGACTCAGGTAGAAATCTATTTGACTATTTATATTATAACTTTTTCAGTCTAGCAGCAGAAAGAAAATTTTAAGAATGGATTATAAAGAATGGATTATAGACTAATAATATAAGGCTTTGCATAATGTTTTCATCTGCAGATTCATGTGAAATCCGTCACTGAATATCAGGATTTGTACTCCACTGCATGTATTACTTTGAAGGGAGCTCCCAAAAAAGGTGTCCATGGAAGCCATATGGGATTGATTGTGCATGTCTTTTCCCAGAATGAAAGTGTGGGAAGTATTGTGAGCAAAATGAATTTTGTTGACTTGGCAGGTTATGATCTTCTTTCAAGTGAAAGATGCTGAATAATCTTTTATTTATATGATTTCTCCAAAACACATTTAAAATTTGACTAACTTGACTAAGAGTGTTATACTTTCAGGTTATGAAGATTCTAGAAGGAAAAGTAGTGATGGCTTCCGCCTAACTGAGATTAACAAAATTAACAAGTCAATTTATGCTTTATTGAATATTTGTCAAGCTTTAAGTACAAATGAAAGTCATATTCCCTACCGGGAAAGCAAGCTTACACGCATATTACAGGATTCTTTGAGGGGAACTAGCAAAATTTTATTGGTTTCATGCTTGGTAATTATGACTGATTTTTAGTTCAAAAATTCTTTCCTCATTTTTTTAAGTAATTTTTCAAATTTAACTTTGATTTAGAACTAATATTTCTTTTCGGTATTTTGAATTTAGAACCCATCATTTTGCCAAGACACTATTTACATGGTAAGCTTGGCATCACGGTCATGTCATCGGATTCATCATGAGGCATCCTTAGATTCCACTAAGAAAAGTGTAAGTTCAGCAAAACAGATGGTGAATTCTCATATGAAACAGATACCTAAAAGTATTTCTGGGACAGCAAAGAAATTACGTGGTTCTTCTAAACTACTTGAAAAAAATGTTGTTTCTAAGAAGTCTGCAATAAAAGCAAGGTTTGTACTGAGGATCTGTACATATTTTATTAGTTTTGGTTATTTGTATTTTTATCAAATTATGGATATTGACTTTGTCTTATTAAAGGAAATTGTTTGATGAAGCTAGCCATTCCGTTGCTAAGGTTGAGAAGGTAACTTCTTTTCTAATTACTATACTGTTCTTTCCTCTTTATCTTTTCTAGAGGACATGGAAGAGCAAGTATGTAGACGAGATTAAAATTTTATTAATTATTGGTAAATTAGAACATTTTAGAGGAGGAGGAAAAACGTTATAAGGAATTGAAGACTAAATTAATATTAGAACTCAGTTCATCCAATCATATAAATGGTTTTGATATAGCCAAAGTCATTATTGTCATGTAAGAGTTCGACCAGTGAAAAGTTAAAAATTAAAATTTTATTACTTATTGGTAAATTAGGACATTTTTGAGGTGGAGGTAAAACATTGTACAATTTGTATGGACTATATGAGGTGTTACTAATGGATAGTTGTATTATTTTTGTAGGAAAATTCTGTTACTCATATTACTCAAGCATCAAAGCCTTTGATGGTAATGCATCTTTCATATTTTTTATAGTGTTGATAAACAAATTAGAAAACTCAATGCATTGATTGGGTGGCACAGGATATTTCATTATTCGAGACTGGAAATCAGGTCGTACTCAACTCTGGAATGGAAATGGTAATGAATACTTTACCTTAAATCCTAGCATGAACAAACCTTAAATGAATACATCATATTTCTATTGGAGCTTGACAAATGTTTCATTTATGAAGGATGACTCATTTGCAAAAGCTAGTCAGAACATGAAACTTCATCCGACGTTGGAAAATGTAATGACGTGAACACATCTACAATTGAAATATGTTTAGATTTTCTTTAAACCAATAAAATTTGTAGAGTTAGTCATGATATGTGTTCTCTACTATACAGGGTGATTCATCTTTGAACGCTAGCAATGAAGAGGAATTCAATCCCCTAGGAGCTAAGGTAATTTTGTAAACGTAATCACATCTTCCTTTTTTTTTTCAGTCGGACATTCTTAAATATAACGAAACATTTCTGTTACTTAAATGTTAAGTAAGTTTAATAATGTTCCTGTTTGTGTGGTCACATAGGATATTTTGGTGGATGGAGAGGATGGTCAAAAGGAGCATACCCCTTGTGTCAGTAATTGCTCAATGATAGTTCAGAAAGGTTGGTCATTTGATAAACATACAGAGTGATAAATTCTTTGACTAATAGTATGATAATGTCTATATTAATTTTTAATTTCCATCTTTTGTCATTTGCAGAGCATAGCTCACCACCAATTAGCTCACAGTTGCGTGATCTTTCTAATAGTCTTAAAATGTTGTGTTCTTCAACTTCGTCGTGCTTGCAAATATCAGAAAAGAAACTCATTCCAGTTGAAAACGTAGAACCAAAAACTCCTACAGTTGTTCAAAACAGGAGCATTAACCGATGGGATGAAATGAATGGCAAAAGTCCCTGGGAGAAATTCAGCATGCGAGGTTCTGGAATGAAGGTTTGATCTATTTATCATATTGTTAAGTGACTGTATTTTATCATGTTCTTCACTTACAAGTACAATTTATTTATTTTGATTACAGAGTTCTATTGTCCAAGAATACCTTAGATTTTTGAACACAGCTGAAAAGTAAGTTTCTGCAATGCTTGTATTTTTTAGAAATAAAATGCATATATTTTTTCTCTCATTTATGATTGAGAATCTCACTGATTTATTTTTTGCTGTTTTTAATATACTCCGAATGCAAACAGGGAAGAATTAAAAAAATTGAAGGTCAGGAATATTTCACCTTTCATCAAAACCTTAGGATGATATTCTTTAAATCTTGTATTAATTTTTTTTTTCTTACAGGGAATTGGGGAAAAGAGAGCTACCTATATACTTGAACTTCGAGAAGAATCTCCTGAACCTTTCAAAACTGTATGTTCTTAAAAAATTTCTCTTAATTTTTATAAGCTAGCATGGTTAGATGAGTTTACATATCTAACAATTTTTGTTTTTCAAATAGCTGGATGATTTAAAGGACATTGGACTTTCAACAAAGCAGGTAACATTCTCCTCACATGTTTACTGAGATTATGTTTTTTGTTTGATTGTGATGGTTAATTTAAAAAATATCAACAGTTATTATAAACATGCTTTATTATACAGATTAAGGGAATGATGAAGAATGAAGTTGGAGAGCTTTTCAATGAATTGTAAGTGTATTGTTGAATTTATGCAAACTTATGTATTCAAAAGATCATTTGTATTGGCAACCTAAAGTTGCCTTTTAATTGTGTAATCTTATCATGAGATGTCTAGATAAAGATATTTGAATGTAGTGAATATATGCAAAAATTAAAAAATCATATATTTTCTTGAAAAGAATGTTACGCAAATAATTTTTTTCCATGCCTGTTAGCAAAATCAAATTATAGTTTCAAGTAAAATATTAAATTATTCAAATAATCTTTACAAAATACCAACCGATAAAATCAGACATGTGATGTTAATATAAAAGTTTGTATATCTTTTTATTAAAGTTGCTTTTATACAAATAATATATATATATATATATATATATATATATATATATATATATATATATATACTTAAAAGAGTGAATTTGTTTTAAAAACACATTTCTTTAAAATTATTTATTTGAAAAACTATTATTTTAATGAAAGAAACATCAATTATAAAAAAGAAGATTAAAGAAGATTGTAAAGTGTTCCGATAAGTTTTTCAAAAATTATAATCACAAAATTGTTTTAAAATTTTTCTCTTTTATTACGTAATATGTTTTATATAAATATTAGACATAGATAGTATTCTTAAGAAGAATGAGTTTTGATTATAATGTCATAACATTGATTTTGTATTTCTAAAATGAGAAAATACTACTTTTAATTCTTAATATTATATGACATTGATTACAAGTGTTGAAATAAAGGTCAAATAATTATTTCAAGTAATATATAAAGTATGAATTTCTAAACAGTATTTATAAGATATGTAAAATTAATGTTATTCATCTATTTTAAAATGAATAAGAATAATTGAAAATTTTAAAAAATTCGCACACTTATAAATTACAATGCATCTTTCAACGGCAAAAAACAAACAAAGATAAAAGTTATAAAAGCTAAAATCAACCTAATTTTATGAAAATTAAAACATTACTTGATGAACAAACAATGGTATTTGTAATAAAATGGTGAAAATTTGTTTTAAAATTATAGAAATGAAAAACTTTTTTTATTTATTGAGTAATTTGTGTCATGTTAATACGACTTTGAGTAAAGAAGTTAGTTAATACCTACATAATTTAGTATACAATCTATTTTGAAATGGTGTTATAGTTGCGTGATTTTTATTCAAAAATTTTTATTCTAAAATCATTAGACATGACACCATTTTGCTTGAGAATATGATTAATGTTTATTAATATCATGCATGACTAACATGACATCAGTTTAGAATAATATAACTGAAGTCTTAAATTGAAGTTGTGTCACTCAAATGATTTTCAGTTGTATTATTTTTAACTGAAGTCATCCTAGCCATGCATGACTTTAAGTTACACTCTTTGAAAAAGAAATTGGTTGTGTTTAGGGTTTTAAATAAAACATTTAGGTTTGAAGGTTTAAAAAGTTAAAAGTTTTATGTGTTAGGCTTTTAGTTTAGGTTAAAAAAAATGTTTAGGTTTGAAGGATTAAAAAGTTAGGGTTTGAGATTAGAGATTAGGGTTTTGGGTGATTAGGTTAAGGTTTCTATGTAGTGTCTAGGGTTTGGATTGTGTTAGTTGGAAAAAATTATGCATGATTAATTGAGTAAAATAAGAGTAATTTCATTACATAAAATTAGTGATATTGAAAAAAATAAAATAATTTACATTTAAAGAAATAATAGGTTTGTTTTCTTTACATAAATCAAAAGAGATTATCTATACGATGATGTATGGCATGGTTGTATGCTTGTTTGCCTTTGAGGTCATTGTTGTGGTTTATATCCGGTTGGAAAATGTGGTGGTGGTGGATTATCGTGAGATATGAAATCCTTTTAAAGGCATGATGGGTCAATAATAATGCATAGGAGATAATGGACAAAATGCTGATGGTGGTGTCATGGCGAAAGTACCAAAGATGTTTGACCTTATGAAAAATAATTTACATTGAAAGAAATAATATGATTCTTTTTTTACATAAATAAGAAAAGACTATCTATACGATGATGTATCATATGGTGGTCTTTTTCTTTGCCTTTGAGGTCGTTGTTGTGGCTCATATTCGGTTGGAAAAGGTAGTTGTGGAGGACTATCATGAGATATCAAATTCGTCTAAAGGCATGATGGGTCGATAACAATGCATAGGAGATATTGGACAAATTGCTGATGGTGGTGTCATGGTGGAAGTACCAAAAATGTTTGAACTCGTGGAAAACATATTTTCTTGCAATGCAAAACTATTGAAACTGGTATAAAAGTTAGAAAACCATGTTTTTTTGATAGTCTGTATATTCGAACATTTGACTTGGTTAACCAAAAGACTTTTGTTGAGCATTGGAAGAAGACCTAACATGGTAGCTGTGCTGGGGCTCTAACTATGGTTGTTAAGGTTGTTAAGGCTGTTGCGGTGTGTCATAGTGATGCAAAACAATATGCTAAAATACAATAATATATAAGAATTGAGAAATCAACTTACATCATCATCGGTTGCAAAGGTGTAATGTACAAGATAATATGTTCGATATTTCATTGCATGTAGGGTGTATTATCACGCAAGTGACCATTTTTGATGAATTTAACTCTTTCAATTACAAGGTTATGAGTCATTCCACATTTCAAGTTGCGTGATATTGTGATCAATATTGATCAATTTATCCCTCATGTGCTTATTGTGCAACTATTTAGGTTTAAAGAGTCTATTGAAATACTTTGACGGAACCCAAACTGTGGCATAACCTGATCAACTTGATATTGCAAAACATATGAGAGGAACTACCGTCCAACTCACAAGAGAAAATGTCAACGCTAATTAGATGACTTAGTCTATTGTGGTGATAAAAAGTCCATAAGAACTATTAAAAAATTTGTTGTCAGTACGAATAGTTATAGTGGAGAACCTGTTTTGGTTGCAACTAATCCAATATGTTACTTAACTAAGTAACTTTGGTGGTCGATGTGTTCGTTCTTTGTTAGTGCAGACAACCTTAAATAAATAGCAAATATGTTATTCTTAACTAATCATAGATGGATGAAGTTGTAAATTCTATGCAAATAAAATTAAAATAACCTTTTCACTAATGGGAAAACAAGGCCTTGAGCAGTATCTGCATCACTTAGAGGTTAGAGAGGCGAAGAAAGGAAAGTAATATGGTCACATGCCTTGCATTACAGAAATAACTTGCATCCTTCGGTATTGTCTTGGTTAAAATTGATTCCACGGTGTAAAGCACGATAAAGTCATACCAAAACACCTGACGCAGAATTGTAATTTGACATGTTGTTAAGGTCACTCAAAAGTAATAGATACATCAGATGGACTCTATTCGCTGATGTATCTGACATTAATACACTTCTAATCAACGTTAGTATGTTAACTTGTGCATGTTGTGTTATGACAATATCATCTGTATAATTTGGAATTTTCTGAAAAGAATTGTTCAGCCAAGACAATTTTATTGAATTTCTTTTAACCACCATTTTAAACGATACCAAACCTAATTGCTGCTCACATAGGGTCATCGCTATTGACACCTGTGATGGTTCTCCATTAATAGGAAAACTGAGTTAAATAAATCTTCTAATGTCACTGTTGCCTCTCCTAGTGAGAGATGAAAAGTGTGAGCTTTTGTTCTTCATGTCTCCACTAAGGCAATTACTAAGTGGTGGTTAATCTCGATATGGTTCAATGTGAGCAAGTGATCAAATTCGGTATGATGAATTAAATTTTAACTTGGTCATCAAGTTGGTCATATGCTTCAGAACCTAAACTGCAACAGTTCCAAATTGCCTTGGTTACATGTTTTTGTTAAAGACGCAACGACATATCCACATGAAGACATTGATTGTATGGTGTTTATATTTTGACCTATTCTTTAAATGTTCTAAATGGGGGGAGGGGGATATAGTTAAATAAGGGGTTTCATATAGTAAACATCTTTAATACAAAATAAACATCATATAGTAAAAAGACACTGCTTATAGTAAACATTCCAATGTATACAAAAAACACACTTATGGATAGTAAAAAGGGGGTGCATATAGTAAAAGTAAGTGTTTGTGGTCAAAATAGGTTGGTTGTAGTAAAATTATGGTGCGAATAGTCCAAACATGTGTACTTATAGCAAAAATAGTTTGGAATGACTTTTGCAATTAGTGAAGGAGAAACAAAGGAAATCATGATATGATTCTTTCAATTATTGCATGTATATGTGACTCCCCAACCAAATGTTCGCCTCATAACTGATATAGGAACTCACATTTTCAGCATTATAATCTCTTGAGGTTGGTTGAGAATCAAATGAGCTACAACCGATGTTTTTTTGTAAATAATGGATTGTTTACTATATGCACCCCTTCTTACTATCCATAATAGTGTTTTTTTTGTAAACAATGGGTTGTTTATTATATACAGCCTCTTTTTACTATATGTTGCTTTTTTTGTATTGAAAATGTTTACTATATGAAATTCCTTATTTAGCCATATGTGCCCCACTTAAAACATTTTATGTATAGGTTTAAATATAAGTGACATAAATCAATGTCTAATATGTTGTTGTGTCTTTAACAAAAACATATAACCAAGGAAATTTGGAATAGTTATAAAAGATTACTTCGTCCTAGGCGAGATGCAATTTGGATTTTGAAGCATCTAGACATACATGACCACTTGCTCACATTGACTCTTAACGACATCAACCACCACTTAGTGGATTACCTTAGTAGAGAGATGGATAATAGAAACTCACACATTTCATCTACCACTACACATTAGAAGTTATGGCTGTAACTCAGTCTTCTTATTGATGGGAAACCCATCACCGGTGTTATTAGAGGTGACTTTGTTTCCCTATGTGAGTAGTTGTTAGGATTGGTGCCACCCAAACCGTGGTTAGAGAAAATTCAATAAAATTGTCTTGGTTGAACAATTCATTTTAGGAGATCTCATATGATGCAGATGATGTGCACAATCCCACACACTTTTGTTGGTTGAAAGTTTATTAATGTCAGATACATTAGAGAGTATAATCCATCTAATGTATATGTTACTTCTGAGTGGCCTCAACAATGTGTCAAATTACAGTTGAGGGTTAGGTGTTTTGGCATGCCTTTATCATGTTTTAGACCATGAAATCAATTTTAACCAACATAATATTGAAGAATGCATGCTACTTCTACAATGTTAGGCATGAGACTGCATTACATGCCTTCCTTCGCCTTTTCAACCTCTAAGTTATGCGAATATTACTCAGGGCCTTGCTTTCTCAGTAGTGAAAATGTTATTTTAATTTTGTTTGTCCAAAATTTACAAACTTCATCCATATACGATTGGTTAAGGATAACATATTTACTTTTTATTTAAGGTGGTATGTGTTGGTGCAACAAAGGACAAACACATCAACCATAACAACTACTCAATTATGTAACAAACTGGATCAACTACAACAAAAACAAGTTCTTCACTTCAATTATCTATACTATGATTATACATTTTGCCCTAATAGACAACTTATTCATGCTATTGACAAAGTTTTTTAATAGCTCTTGTGGACTCCTTATCGTTGTAATGAACTAAGTTGTTTAATTACCATTAACATTTATCCTACGATTCAGGCGACAATTCCTTTCATATCTTTTCCAACAATTGAACTATATCTAGTTGATCAGGTTATGCAACAATTTGGGTTCTACAAAGTATTCCTTTTTCCCCGAACCCTTTAAACCTAAATCAATTGCACAAGGAGGGCATGAGGCCACAATATCACACAATCTGGATAACAGTGTGGAATGACAGCCATAACCGTGTAATTGAAGGAATTCAATTCACCAGAAATGGTTGCTTGTGTGATAATACCCCTTACATGCAATGGTATATTGAACATATTATCTCGTACATTACACCTTGCAACCTACCTTTGACGATAATGTAAGTTTATTTCTCAATTCTTATATATTATTCTATTTTGATTCAAACTAAATTAACACATTGTTAAGCATCATAATAACACATACCGCAACAACTTGAACAACCACAGTCAGAGTTCCACCATGGCTATTATGTTGGGTCTTCTTCCAATGCTCAATAACAAGCTTTTGGTCAATCAAGTCAAATATTTGAATACATGGATTATCAATGAAACATTGTTCCCAACTTTTGTACAAGTTTTCGGCTAGTTTCAGCAATTTTGTAACGCAAGAAAATATGTTTTCCCAACGTCAAACATGTTTGGTACTTTCACCATGATACCACCATCAACATTCTGTCCATTATCACCCACGTATTATCAACCCACTATGCCTTTAGAAGGGTTTGATAATCATCTCACAATAGTCCACCACGACCACCACCTCCTCCAACCAAACATGAGCCACAATGACAATCTCAAAGGCAGAGAAGACGATGTGGCATATTGTCGCATAGATAGTCTCTTTTGATTTATGTAATAAAATCAATCTTATTATTTCTTTCATTGTAAATTATTTTATTTTGTTCAATGTCACTAATTTTACACAATGAAATTACTCCTATTTTATCCTATTAGTCATACGTAAATTTTATCAACTAACACAATCCAAATCCTTGACACTACACATTAATCTAACACAATCACCCAAAACCTAAATGCTACAATCAAACACTTAACCCTACACTTTAAAACCTAAGCGTTAATTTTCAAAACCTTAACTATAAAACCTTAGCTTTTTAATCCCCGAAACCTAAATATTTTATTTAAAACCATAAACACAACCAATTTATTTTTCAAAACAATGCAACAAAATTAAATTTTTTTTCAAAACAATGCAAGCTGAAGTCGTGCATGACTAAAATGACTTCAGTTAAAAATAATACAATTAAGGTCGTCTATGGGTGACACAACTTCAATTGTATTATTTTAACCTGACGTCATGCTAGTCATACACGACTTTAATCACATTCTCAAACAAAGTTGTGTCACGTCTAATTATTTGAAATAATTTTTTTTAATAATAGTCGTGCGGTCACGACATAATTTCATGGTAATTAATCCTCTACACTGAAAGTGCTAGAGTATTTCTTTATTTAAAGTTGTATCATATGACTTACGCATTTTAGTAAATAAAAAATAAAGTTTACCATTCTCATAATTTCAAAAGAAAATTATACCGAAAACCTATAAAACAGAAAACAAAATTGCATACATGCATAGGTCATTCAAGACTTACCCAAAACTATTACTTAATAGAAAGTTTAAGTTTTAGTTTGAGTTTACTACAAAGGAGAAAACTCTTAAAATGAAAATTATAATATACCTATTATTTATATTTAAAATAAAATAAAATCACAAGAACTTAACAATATATATATATATATATATATATATATATATATATATATATATATATATATATATATATATTAGAATTATTCGAATGAGTTTATAAAATCAAATAAAATATATACACATGTTTCAGAAGGTGAAAATGTAATTTTGTTTATAAGAAATCTACCAACAAAGCTTTTAATTTTTGTCAAGAACTTATCCTAAACGTGGATTATAGGATGCTTATATATCAATACATAATTATCCAAAAAAAAAAAGCACATTGGATAAACCAACAACAAATTATTCTAACATAAAATATTATTAACGGTATCACACAAATTACTTATAAATCAAAGACATTTCTTGTCTTATCAAAGGTATTCTTAATGGTACATTAACCCAAAACTACAAGATTTCAAAAACTTCATTTACTTCCTCTTTCTCATGTCCAACTCTTCTAGTCAAATAAATATTTTAATTTTTTATGATCATTAAATACATCATGTTTAATTTCACAAAGACATGTCTCTATATTTTTAAGGTAAATACCATTGCTATTAACTCTAGGTTATGAGTATTCCTAATTAACTTTCAACTGCTTTGAAACACATACAACCACACCGGTCTCCTCTCCTACGTCAACATATGATTATCCTTAAATATGATGCATAGTAATGAATCTAAAAGAGTTTCCATGTGTTAGGAATCATCAAATTTGGTGAATTAGTCAACCTTTGCTTTAACTTTAAAAAACTTGGCTCACATTGGTTCATCCAAACAACATCTAATAATAACTAGTTATACCCACAAAGCTAAGGATCTTAGATACATTCTTGGAATGCTCACATTATAACATTGTATTTACCTTAAAGGGATTTACTAATCCCTTGAGTTGATATCACACGTCCTATGAATTTCATCTTAACCATCTAAAATTCACACCTAGACAATTTGATATACAATTGTTTCTCTATCGTAATGCTTGACATTGTTTTAAGGTGCTTCTCATGAGTACTGGAATAGATAAGAATGTCATCAATGAAGACAACAACAAATTTGTTTGGGAATAGACAAATTATATTAGTGTAATCCATAAATAGAGTTAAAGCATTTGCCACTTTGAAGGGCAACACCACGTACTCCTAATGACTATGTCCATACCTGAAAATTATCTTTTGCAAATCCATGTATTTCATCATAATATAATGACACTCAAATCTTAAATCTATCTTTAAAAATAAAAGGCTTCATGCAACTAATATATCAAATCATCAATTCCAGCCAAGTGATATTTGTTCGTGATTTATAATCAATTCCAGTCAACTTGTTCAGTTATTTATAATCTACACATAAATGAAATCCATCATCATTATGTTTATAAGCAACACTAATGCCCCTTATTTCTCTTAAAAAATTGTTTCTCTAACAACTTCTCTCCTTATTTTTTTAACTCCACAACCTTAGCTAAAATTGTCTTGTTTAAAACCGTTGATATTGGTCTTAACTCCGAAATTATATCCATATATATGTTAGCTTACCAACTCCATGTGCTTAATTAGAAATGATCTACTTCTTCTTACTATAATCTATTTTAATGTGATTGATAGATAACCAATATATTCCTAATATTCCATCTACGTCTTTCAAAGACGAGAAAATAAAATTTCTTTTTAATATGCATCAATCCACTACCACAAGATATTTTACACAAATTGAAGAAGTCGCCACCAAAATAAAGTTGGTATAGAAACCAAAAACTTAAAAGCTAGCTCTCTAGTAGGAAAATTCAAAGGATCCACACACAACACTTGACACAAAAAAAATGAGTCGCTTTATAATCATACAAAAACACTTAGTTCTTTACCAATTATAAAAGATACACCTTGGACCAAGTTATATCATTATGAATCCTCCACTCAAAGAAAAAACTCAACCTACCACCTTGAGTTTGTTCTTACCACCCTGTTGAACACCTCTAGAGGGTGTTGTTCTGTGTAATTTTTGGCCAAAAGCTCAAGCTTCTAGCACTTATAGAAAACTACAAAGGATATGTTTAGGGCATAAACGGACGTAGTGTGGCTCACCACAGTGGTAACATTGTAATATAGGCCATTGCTAAGATGCACATATCACCCCATTGTGAAGTTGGGATCTAGTCTACAGCTTCTTCTAATCAATCTTTCCTTTGTTTGATGGAAACTTAGTGGGAAGTTTCTTGAAGAGGGAGGACCTTCCATTCAAGTTTCAAAGTAAAGACAAGATCATAACTAACCAAGCTTCCAAGAAAGGGTTTCTTGGATGGTTTCTAGGTTCCATTTCACTTGATTAGGTCACAAATAGCCTTAGAAAGGTAAGGGTAAGTAATTAGGATAACATGGGAGTTCTTTTAAGGTTTAGGGTGAGTCTTGGGTTGAACCTTGGAGAGATTTTTGGAGGAATTTAAGATGATTTAGCATAAGCTTAAAGTTGAAAAGGTGGTGATTTTTTATGATCTTTTTGATTTGTTTTGGAGATTTAATGTTAGGGTTTTGTTGTAAATTATGGGTGAGATTTGGAGGCCTAAGGGTTGACGGCTGAAGCTATTGTTGGAGAAATAGACGATAAAGTTTCTTAGAGAAACCTAAGCTAGGTGGTGGGGTGTAGGGTAGGTCGAATGTTTCTCTTTAAGTTTTGTGGGTTATTAGTTATCTTGAGATGGTGGAGAGGCAAGAAATGCAAGCTTAGCAAAAACACAGAAAAACTATATGAGAAATGGAATGTTTCTTTGATGTTCCAAGTGGTCACTTATGATAAGTCAAATAAGCGTGCAACACTCTCACTCAAAGAACTGAAAGAGTTTCAAAAGCTCAAAGAATTCTATTCTCAAATGTGTGTTTTCATAAGGCATGTGCGATCTCCTTTCATAAGATAAAATCGAAATGTGAGAACCCATTTTATACATAGATACTTAGAATTAGTCATTGTAATCTTGGTTAGCCTTATTCTATTATCTAAGTAAGTTATTTTAATATATGCCTCTTTTCAAGGTGTTTTTGTCAATATGAAAGACTTTCTTTTTAATGTATTTTACATTTTTACATTTTTTTTTAACTTGTCGTCATGAGAAATATACTCCAAGTTCTTCTTTAGTTAAAGACTCAAATTTCAAGATCACATCATTTTTGTTGGAGGAGCTACGACCCTAACTCTTTATCACTCTGTTATTGCATTATAAATTCTCCATGGTCTTAACTTTCTTTACTAACATTGGAAAGTTACATATGGAAATCGGAAAAACCCTCCTCCTAATCTCATCAAGACCCACTTCAAACCTAGTTGCACACTCATGAACTAATAAAGTCCCATGATCCAAACTTAAGAAATCATACTCCTTTGCATACCTTGCACTACAAGGAAATACTTCTTAAGAAATCTTCTTCTAAAGTATTCATAATCAAGTGTCTGTCATTCGACCTGCATTATTTGTTGCATAACCAAACACCAATACTAACTCTTGGCAAACACAGTTACATAAAATGATTTTTTTTTTCTCCCTTAGACAAAATAATTCTCTAAAAGATATCCTCTATCTCTTTAACCCATTGATTTGTTGGGTCAAATTTTGAGTTTGCACTAAATTTAGGAGGAATATACCTCATAAACTCAGTTAAGTTGAAAGTCTTCAACTTTTGTGTCACTTGTATTTGCTTTGTTGACATTTAGGACAAAATGTAACGTTTCGAAAATTATAATATCTTTAAATGCAATAAATGCAATAAATGACATTTAGAAAATAACATTATTATAACAAGATGGACCAAATAATTATCCAAGAACTCGACACTAGACAAAGTATATTAGAGGAAACATAATAGACAAAGCATATTCTATATTTGAATGCATATTATGTACACAAGAGCTATCCTTTATACTATTGAAACTTTAGAACAGGAATTTTTTTAGAAATAATTTGTAAAGAGTAAAGAACTTATCTCTTAAGGAGATAAATTTCTATAAGCATTTAATGGTATAGATAAGGAAGAACCAAGTGAGCTCCACTTCTCATTATTTACTATTGCCACCCAAGCTCTTAACTTACCACTTATATAAAGTCAAACTAAATCCTTACAATCTAATTAAATTATAATTATACAATTGAAATTAAATCATAGGTAATGATTACCAATCCTATGTAAGTAGAGAACATGAGTAAGTAGAGAACATGAGGTTGTACAAATCATAGTGCAAAACCAAAAGAGAAATATTTAAAATACTTGAGACAAAGAAGGAAAGAAGATTCTGCTCCAAACTTTCAAGGTAAGGGAAATGAAATATATATACATAGTAACTATTTTTGTATTTTGGTAAGGTGTCACTAAGCCTAACATCTTAAATTTATTTATTGATTTTATTAAATCTCAATTTTGTTGATTTCACTCAATGATTTTGATATACTGATTTTTAATTGAATTTCTGATTATACTGCGTTTATGTGTTTTGATTCTACTTTGTGGATGTGTCTCATGATCATAATGTATCTTACTGAAGTATTTGATTCTACTTTGTGGATGTGTCTCATGATCATAATGTATCTTACTGAAGTACTCGCAAGTGAATGATTTAATCCTTGAAGATTTAAATAACCAGAAGATATTATTTTACTGATTAAAAGATGATTTATGATGTTTATTTATCCTGACTATTCATTGTCGATGATATTTCTGATAATATTATATTGTTATTGATGTAATATATTTTTCTAGAAATTCTCCTAAACCTTAAATCTAGAAACTAAATTTTATTTACCACTTTTATAATTTATCACTACGTTATTACTATATTATTTTAACTTAGTATATCCCACTTTTACATTTTTTTACACGTATACTAATATGATAGTTTAAGGAAAAAATCGGATAACAATAGTTCTTTGAAAACTATTTTATCTTTAAAGATATAGGTGATTCCAATTCATATATTATTGGTACTGGATTCTTATTACCAATAGTTTATAACACTTAAAAGATATACAAAATGTTTACATGGATTGAACCTCGAGGTATACTGCTAAATTGTAAAAGTATAAATATGTAAACAAATATGATATAATATAGGGTCTAAATAAAGGGTAGCAGACACAACCAAACATTTAATAGAAATTATAATCAGGTTTCTTTTTGAATAAAACTTCATATGAACTCAAATTTTTGGAGAATATGAGTTGGTAAAACATTAATAATATGAACGGATGATACAAAAGCTTCTTCCCAAAACGTGAGAGGTAACGAAGAGCCAACAAGAAAAATAAGACCAATTTCAGTAATATGCCAATATTTTCATTCTATGGATCCATTATGTTGATGAGTATGAGGACATATTAATCTATGGTGAATGTTCTTTGAAGTATGAAGTGAAAGCTAAGAATTCCTTTGCGTTATCAAATTGAACACTCCAAATTTTACAACCTGTTTGATTCTCAGCAAAAGTTTTGAAGCGTTGAAACACGGTTATGCTTGAGAGTTATGAATGAGATAAATCCAAGTAAATTTGGAAAAAAGCATCAAGAAACCTTATGTAATATCTACACCCGTTGGAAGCATTAACAGATGAAGGACCCTATATATAAATGAATGTCAATTTTAAGGATTTAGTTTGGGAAGAGCAATATGGGAAATGATGCATTTTAGCAACTGATGCATTTTAGCAACTGCACAAGTATCACAAAAATCAGTACTAGTGTTACATTTGATATTACAAGTGTGCATAATTTGATGAACACTAGATGCAGATGCATGACCAAAGTGAGAATGCCACAATTTGTAAGTAGCAAGAAAAGAAGAAACATTAACAGTGTAAGCAGAAGAGGTGATATACAGATGAAAAAGAGAAAAACATAAAGACCATCTCTAAGTTTTCCTTGAAACAGAACCTGTTTGGTAGCCTGAGATTTGACAAGACATTGATTAGTATGAAATTCAGAAAACACATCGTTATCCTTAGCAAACTTAGATACACTCATAACATTTTTTGTAATAGTAGGAACATGAAGAAGTTGATGTAAATGAATAACAGTGTTTGTGTGTGGCAGTGTAAAATGAGCACTACCAATATCCGTTATTGGAATACCTAAACCATTGCCAAGCTTCACAACATCATGTCCATGATAGGAGGTTTTGTTTGAGAAATTATTTGTGTTATTTGTCATATGATGAGTAGCTTCGCTATTAGGATACCATAATGGATCAGAAGCGACGGAAGGTGCTCCCATAAAGGATGCATCACAATCATTAGGTTGGAAATTACAGAGTTGAGATGTGTTAGCATTAATACTATTGTTGAAATCATTATCATACCTGCTCCAGCAAGTTAAAGCAGAGTGACCAAATTTATTACAAATTTGGCATTGAGTTCTTGAAAAATTGGTTGTGGAAGACATAGGTGAAGACTAAGTATTCTTGGAGAATTTGTTAGAAAAATTGTGTCATTGATTATTATTGCAGTAAGTTCCTCGCCACTTCTAGGATTGGTAGCAAAAGAACGATTTGGGTATTTTGACATAGGGTTGATGCACGCCCAAAAGAAAGATTAACATGAAAATTGTGTTAATCAGCAAATTGGTGCTTTTCCAAGCGTTCTTCTTGTGCCAGAAGTAGAGATCAATATCCTCTACTTAATATGGATCAAGACGAGAGGTTACTGAGGTAATGAAGTTGTCATAATCCTCAAATAAGCCATCCAATATCACTTCAATATGTTCTTCTTGAGTAATCGGAGACCCTATGACAGCAAGTAAATCTACCAGATTCTTTATGTCTAAGAGATAAGTTGTGATATTTTGGTCTTTCTTTGGAGTGTGTAGCTGCATCTTGATCTTTTTCACTTTGGCATGAGTTTGAGTGGAGAAATAACTATGTAAACGTTGCCATATTTGAAAGAGGTGGTAAGACCAACCATCTTGGTTAAAATGGGTGTGGACATAGACGCCAACAGCGAGGCAAGAAGAAGTTGATCTTAACGTTCATGGTTGAAAAACTCAGGGAGAGGAAGTGACAGAGAAAACTTTATTAGTTGATGCAGAACCGACGGTTACAGAACGAGAAAGAGTACAAAAATCATCTAAAAAATGTTGTTGCAACTGGAGACCCTTGTCGGTGGTAAGGACTTGTTTTTGCCAAAAAAAAAAAAAATTATATCATCGAGTTTTAGAGTAATGAATGTGGAATATGAAAAAAATGCTTTGGATGTCATGTTAGATAAAAGTAAGAGAGGAAAAAGAACAGAGAATAGAATGCAAATAGATAAATTATAAAAGTTGAAAAGTATGCACACATTTTATACATAAGAACAAAATACATTATTATATAGGTATTAATTATGTTAACTAACTCTGTTTTAGGTATTACCTAACATAATATACATGAATATTATAAAATTTTGAATTTTTTAACTATTTACTCATTATGAATATTTACTCATATATCCAATGATGATGATATGCTCACCTTAGTAATCTTAATACTAAAGATTTGGAGCAAAAAGTTGTCTTGCACATAAAATTTTGAGTGCTAGAGAAGAAGATATTAGTTAAAAGAAAATTATATTTTGATAAAGCATAGACCCAAACACAAAGATCAATATGGAAACTTCAACCGTCATATTCAAGGTCATATTCAAGATGATTATATACTTTCTAGTACATTAATGGTTATGGATTCTAAATAATTTTACTTAGTTTATTATTGTGCATATGCCAATCTATGAAAAACATCTAAAGTGTTAGATCATAAGATTGTATATTAAATAACTTTACAAAAATCTTCACTTCAAGAATCTATTATCTCAAACAAGGAGCATTTACAAATTATATATTCTTTAGTTAGTGTTTTCTTATAATTACATTCAAACAATTTTTGTTGTGTTTTTTTAAAAAATTCAAAAATGATAAAGAATAATCACATTTTATCTCAGAAAAGATAAAAGAATAGTAAAGAATGAGTTATAATACTTACAATAAAGTTTAATTACTGCAACTAATTATGATTTATAAAAAAATTAAATATAATTAGATTGATATGAATCCTATAAAAACTGAATGTGTTATATTGATACATATATTATTCATGTATTAACTATTAGTTATTTTATTTGACATCTTGCAAAAATATTTGTGAATTATTTTCAAACTATAAACTATTTTATTAAATATCTAATTACTAGCTGCTTTTTAAGAAATTTTAAAATGCTCCTCTTAAAATTAATCTATTTTCAAAGTATCTATAATTGGAATCTTTAAAAAATTTAAATTAACTTCCATTATTAATTTTTTGTGAAGTGATTATTTTATTTTAATTTGCTCTAATAAAATATCAATGTATTGGTAATAGAAACAACACATTTATTGATAAATGAAAAAAAAAATAAATACATTTTATTAAGTGATATGTTTATTGTTTTTCTTTATCTAAGTAAAAGAAAATTAAACAGAGATCTTTTTAAGACAAAGAGAGTAAAAAGACAATATTTTAGTTATTTTTCAAATTAAATCACTTAAAAGTTTTCAATTTAAATAATGAAAATATCTCAGGAATATAATTTTTTTAAGAATGATTTTACTAATTTCTATCAACAATAGTTAATTACAAAATTTCTCAAAATGTATAAAATTGCTATAATTTTTTGTGAAGTGATTATTTTATTGTAATTTGCTCTAATAAAATATCAATGTATCGGTAATAGATAAAAGCAACACATTTATTGATAAATGAAAAAAATTTAATAAATACATTTTAGTAAGTGATATATTTATTGTTATTCTTTATCTAAAGTAAAAGAAAATTAAACTGAAATCTTTTTAAGACAAAGAGAGTAAAAAGACAATATTTTAGTTATTTTTCAAATTAAATCACTTAAAAGTTTTCAATTAAAATAATGGAAATATCTCAGGAATATTAATTTTTTTAAGAATGATTTTACTAATTTCTATCAACAATAGTTAATTACAAAATTTCTCAAAATATATAAAGTGGTTATAATTTTTAATCTAATTAACTACAATTGATGTAAGCCGAACATGAAATGATCGTTTGCATAGTACTAGTTTGAACACTATCCTTAATGTATTGAAAATAATGCATAAATGTATGAATCACCTAAACTTACTTCCTAGATCAACTAAAAAGCCACAACTTAAATAACCAGATTAATTAAGTGAAAAAAATTTAGAAATCACACTATAATTAAAAAAGAATTAACTTTTAATTAGAATTAAAAAAATGAATTAAAGGTGGAATTAACTTTTAATTAAAATTAAAAAAATGACATTTTCTCTTGATAAGGCAAGCCAGCTTGGCATGGTAATTTTACAACTCAGTACCTGTTTATTTATATATATATATATATATATATATATATATATATATATATATATATATTTTTTT
>Ga0209700_104519_pt1 | contig 24941 bp, 24 predicted proteins | sample SiratroredBW_FD_187528 | JGI IMG/M metagenome (GOLD analysis project Ga0209700, IMG submission 187528) | Root nodule microbial communities of legume samples collected from California, USA - Siratro red BW (SPAdes) (version 2) | ecosystem: Host-associated > Plants > Roots > Nodule | place: USA...
TGTGAAGCCTGAACTTTGATAGGGATGACTGTTACTACAATTTCATCATTGTATCTGTAAACCATTAACTTTGGTAATCATTATTGTAATTTCAAAGTACTTCATTTTACATGTAATTTTGTCATTGAATTTGTGAATCCTAAACCTACCACTGTCATAACTGAGTAATGGCTGGTACTCAAATACGCATTGCCACCGCTGTACAATCTACGTGTTTAACCTTATGTAGTTAAGTGTTTAACTGCGCATCAGTTTCTGACCACACACTCAGGGAACCATCCAAGTACGCCCCTGACCTCACACCCATATATACAATTCACATCTTTAACATTGTGCGACTAAATAAGGGTATGCTATGGCCAAATCCTATAACTCCTTATTAGTGTCATAACTAAGTAATTTAATGTACTCAAATACGCATTGCCACCACTGGACAATCTAAGTGTTTAACCTTATGTGGTTAACTATTTAACTGCACATCAGTTTCTGACCACACACTCAAGGAACCATCCAAGTGCATCTTTGACCTCACAGCCATATTTAAAATTCACATTTCTAACATTGTGCGACTAAATAAGGGCATCTCATGCCTAAATCCTATAACTCCCTACCACTGTCATAACTGAGTAATGGCTGGTACTTAAATACCCACTGCCACAACTGGACAATCTAAGTGTTCAACCTTATGTAGTTAAGTGTTTAACTGCGCATTAGTTTCTGACCACACACTCAGGGAACCATCCAAGTGCACCCCTGACCTCACACCCATATGTACAATTCACATCTTTAACATTGTGCGACTAAATAAGGGTATGCTATGGCCAAATCCTATAACTCCCTATCAGTGTCATAACTAAGTAATTTAATGTACTCAAATACGCACTGCCACCGCAAAACACTATAAGTGTTTAGCCTTATGTGGTTAACTGTTTAACTGCGCATCAGTTTCTTACCACACACTCAAGGCACCATCCAAGTGCACCCTTGACCTCACAGCATATGTAAAATTCACATCTCTAACATTGTGCGATTAAATAACGGTATCTCATGCCTAAATCCTATAACTCCCCATCAGTGTCATAACTAAGTAATTTAATGTACTCAAATACGCACTGCAACCACTGGACAACCTAAGTGTTTAACCTTATGCGGTTAACTGTTTAACTGCGCATCAGTTTCTTACCACACACTCAAGGAACCATCCAAGTGCACCCTTGACCTCACAGCCATATGTAAAATTCACATCTCTAACATTGTGCGACTAAATAAGGATATCTCATGCCTAAATCCTATAACTCCCTATCAGTGTCATAACTAAGTAATTTAATGTACTCAAATACGCACTGCCACCAGCTGGACAATCTACGTGTTTAACCTTATGTAGTTAAGTGTTTAACTGCGCATCAGTTTCTGACCACACACTCAGGGAACCATCCAAGTGCGCCTCTGACCTCACACCCATATGTACAATTCACATCTTTAACATTGTGCAACTAAATAAGGGTATGCTATGGCCAAATCCTATAACTCCCTATCAGTGTCATAACTAAGTAATTCAATGTACTCAAATACGCATTGCCACTACTGGACAATCTAAGTGTTTAACCTTATGTGGTTAACTATTTAACTGTACATCAGTTTCTGACCACACACTCAAGGAACCATCCAAGTGCATCCTTGACCTCACAACCATATTTAAAATTCACATTTCTAACATTGTGCGACTAAATAAGGGCATCTCATGCCTAAATCCTATAACTCCCTACCACTGTCATAACTGAGTAATGGCTGGTACTTAAATACCCACTGCCACAACTGGACAATTTAAGTGTTCAACCTTATGTAGTGAAGTGTTTAATTGCGCATCAGTTTCTGACCACACACTCAGGGAACCATCCAAGTGCACCCCTGACCTCAACCATATGTAAACAATGTTTTCAATTGTGGGACAAATAAACAGGTTTGTCAGTAGTTCACAACCAAACAACAAGGTCTTTAACCATGACTAAAGAATTATTTAAAATGTTTAACCTGGACATCATAACTATTTAATTGTCTTCAAACCCTAAAACCAGTCAATTATCTAATGCATATCAATGTAACCAACTTTAGAACCATATATTAACACGTATTTCAAACTTTACATCCAAGTTATTCACTACAAAATTAACTAACATAAATTATGAAAACAAGAATTAAGATATGATTATAATAGATGTATGAAATATACTTAAATTCAAGTGTATCAAACATACAAAATATAACGTAAGTCAACTAAACATCCATTTGTGGGTTGCTAGACTTACGTCTTCTTTTCCTATAATATACAATAAAAGGTGATTTAAGTAGTAAACTATCTTCTCGCGCTCGGGGGTTCGCCTTCATGCAATCATACATATTGCTATTTTGGCCTTGGCCTTCCCACTCTGGACGTACACCTTCTTCACAAATTGGTTCTGAAACTTCAACACCAACTTCACACACAGCTTCACCTTCAGAGAATGCTCCACCACCTTCAACTGGACCTTCTTGATCAGATTTGTCTTTTTGTCCGACAAAAGCAAGTTTCAAATCCTTCAGTTCAGCTTCAAGTCTCTCTATCAATAATTCTTGATCTTCAGAGACTGGATTCAATTCTGAAATTTCATTCAAAACCTTTGCATGTTTTTCTTCAATCTTCTTCTTATCATTAACTTCAAAAATATCACATTTTAACGCTTTTTCGACCACCTCCTGACGACACTCGTCCTTTGACAATGATAAGTTACAAATTACCTGTAAAACAATATAAACACTAAAACAATATTAATCATAAAACAACTAGGACATAAGTAATTCAAATTAACAAAAATACACTCACAATGTTGGTGCTCAACGCTGATTCAACCTCATTGTCACCGACCCTGAAATCCTTCCAACGAAGGATTCTAGGGAATTGACTCCTACTTATATGGGGCTTTTCCTTTGGAAAAATCAGATGTTCAAAAGCCCATAACTACAATGAAATTACAAAACACAAATTAAACTTCAGCACATAATTAATTTGTAAATCAAAATCATAAAGCAGTTAGATTTTTACCTGCAACATGTAAACACATCCAGCCACACGCACAATTGAACACTGTTCACTGTCAATACACCTCGAAGCTCGACACAAGCTTTTTACCAGATATGTGTACACAACTGCCCCCCACTTAAAACTAGAAAGATCACCTAAATTATCTACAATGTGAAAGAGACCTGTATACACATTTCCCATTCTATTTGGAAACAAGAATTCAGACAATCCTAACAAAATATACAACTTACAAAAATCCTCAGACCTACCATCACTCTGACATCTAACAAGCTCATCATAAACCATGTTTACTTTAACTATTCCACAACTAAATAAACTCCTACAATGACTATCCTGATTTTCATAATCCAAATCTACATCTAACCCAGCAACTCGGAGACCTAAAGCTACACAAACATCTAACAAAGTAAATGGCACAAACACAGACCTAATCATAAAACCACCTCTTTTCTCTACCCATGTTGTGCACAACTGTCTCAACAGACTCTTACTCATTCTAAGTTCATCACTCAACACTGTAAACCAACCGAATGGAGTACCTTCAATGCAATTCTTCTGTTCAGTTGTTAACATCCCATTCACAGCGCCCAGAAACTTTAGGTAACAGAAGTGACGAGCACTTAACTCCCGTCGTTGTGAAGAACTTTCACCACTTGACATTTTTAAATCTGCATAGAAAAATTACAATGTAAGTATTGTATTTTCCATTATCAAATGAACAATAAAAACCAACATTTAACTCTATTCAGCAACATTGAACCCTCAAGTGCAATACCAGTTCAAAAACCACAAATGAAATGCATAAATCATCACAAAAACAAGACAATCAATCAAAACTAAAATTCAACCTAATTTCAGCAACACTTCACCGTAAATTGCAATCACAGTTCAAAACCTAGAAATTTCCCAACCCTAAACCAAGTTGCAACGACAACATACAATAATAAAATTTACCTAGGTGTTCCTCCTTGGTTTCGTTTTTGAGATGCTTCTCTATTTTTCTTCAATGTCAAGGTCGCAGCTTCTCCTACGATTCAACGTTCCTCACCATATTTTTCTCGTCGTCGTCGCCCTCCATCACTCCCAACGGCCGTCGAGCGCAACCAAAGGTTCTTCGTTTTTCCCTCAAAGAACTGCGAAGCACCCTTTTCCCTCACACACAGCTTCTCCTACGAACCGCGAAACACCCAAAAACCTTTGGTTTTCCCTCATACAGATTCTCGTCGTCGTCGCCCTCTACCCCTCTAATGGCCGTCGAGCGCAACAAAGCTTCTTGCTTTTTCCCTGCAACCACGCACGAAGCACTCAAAGGTTCCTCCTTTGATTTCCAAATACAAGGCGCGAACCACCTTCGTATGTTTTGCAAAGATTTAAGAGTTATACCATGCCCCTGTCATTTACCATTTAACAATCAGACCATGTCCCTGCCATTTACCATTTATGCCCCTAATGCCACGTCATAAAAAAATGTCATATCACAGTTGTAATGTGGTTGTAATCCACGTGGGGTTGGCAAACAAACATTTTCCATTTTTTTAATGCCCAAAAACTAAGTTTTACTAAGAATAAGGGAGAAAGAGAGGGAGCAACGACACTGTGAGGTTTTTTTTTTTCTGTTAGCATGGAGGTTTCGTAGTGACCACGACTATGGGGGGTTTGGGAGGTTTTGTGGTGCGTCGGGAGTGCATGAAAGGAATATGGCGTGAGTAAGAGTGAGTGGGTGGTGTAAAGAGGAAGACGTCGTGAGGCATGACGGTTTGGAGGTTAAGTATAGAGGTGAACATGAGGTAGTGGTATTGATGGTGAGCTTGGTAAAAGGAAGGAAAGGACAAAGCCAAAGGTGGAGGGAAGAACGTAGTAGGAAGATACGGTGGTTGTTATTGCTGAGAAGATTATTGCACAGGTGGGGATGACGTTACTTGAGATGGTGCTTGTTGTGGGGTTTTGGTGTTGGCAGGGGCTGTTGGAGGGTTGGGTGAAAGGCGACATGGCGTCGCGTAGTGGGAGAGGGAAGAGATGAAGAGTATGGTGGAAGATGCAGGCAGAGCTTGGGGGGTACGTGGTTGCATGGAGGTGTTCACTATATAGGTAGATATGAAGGTATGCAGATTTGTGGTAGATGTTGATAGGCGTGGTGTGATGACATGTGGTTGAGGAAGACGAGGGCCACGGTGGAGGTGGTGGTCCTGTGGGAGTGTGGTTGTGGTTCTATGGTGGCTCACGGTGGCTATAGAGGAGCACGGTTAAGGTGGAAGAGGTTCAATGGTGCTACAGCATGGGCTTTTATAGGAGAAGGCATAGTGAGGCAGGGAGAGAGCATGGTGGTTTAGAGCTTGAGGAAGAGAGGTTTGGAGGTGTGTTGGTGAAGAGGGGTTGTAGCCACGGAGGTGCTGGAGGTGGAAGGCATCAGGAGGTGAAGAAGAAAGAGGTTAGGGACGAGTGGAGGTTCGTGGGCAGAGGTGCAGCTTGGATTCGGAGGAAATGGTGACTAGGTTGGAGAAAGCTGTGCGTTTAGGAGCTTGACAGTGAAGACGGTGGTTTGGGGATGGTGACGAAAGGTTCGTGGTAGCAGCTGTGGTATTGTGTGAGGGTTGCTTGGCTGTTCTATAGGCTGGCGGAGTCTGGTTCAGGGAGGTTTGCAAAATAGAGGTGCAAGGTTGCACCTCCTAGTTCTCTCACTGATGTGGGTCTCATCATTTTTTTTTATTTTACGTTGAGTCATTCATTCACAAGCATGCGCGCAAACACAACAGTAAAGCATAAAAGAAATTAACGGAGGAAGCATGAAATCATTCGGGGCACAAAAGAGATTAAGGGAATGAAAAGTTCAAAGCATTCAAAACATAGAAACACATTAAGGAAACCAATCAACAGGAACAAAGAACCATGATACCTCTCGAAGTCGTTCTTCTCTTCCTTCTTCCCCTTGCTCCCAGCAGTTTTCTCAAAACCTCAAGAATGTCCGTTCCCAACTCTCTGATTCCTTCCTCCTTCTGTTTCCGGTGAACCCAATCTATGCCCAGGTTCCCTCTCTCACGAAGCAGCCAAATTCGAATGTAACAGTGCCTTCCTCCTCCCTCTTCCTGCTCCCATATATCCCGAAAACCAATGGTACTGTCCTCTCTTGTCTTATTAGGGGACATTCTCCTCTTTTACCAGCTTTGGGATCGCTCCTGCAGAGGACAAAATTGCTTTTTTGCAGGCACTGGAGGGTGACGCTCCTGTGTGTTGGTTTGTTGGGTGTACGAAAATTTTAACGACAAAAATTTAAATTTGATTAAATAAATCCCCCCCTTTTTTTTTTTAATTTTCTTTAGAAGTTAATTAAAAATATATATTTATTTGAATTGACGAAATTAGGTGTTGACAGCTGCCCCTCTTTACTTAGATTTTGGGCTCAAAAAGGGTTCAATGGAAAATTTATTGGTTAGTTGGGATGAAGAAACATGGCCATATATCATTTTAAATCTTGATTGCTTGATTTTCAGAGAGATTAACTCCTGCAACACTTCAATGACTCCCAACACTTGTCATTTTTCGTTTTCTTTCTTTTTATTGTCCCATCTTCTGTTTAGATTTCCCTTTTGTGGGCTTTTCAATCTGACGAACTCTTATTATTATTTTATTTCTGAATGCCTTTGAAGAGAAGAGATAGAGAATGAAATTACTCATATGAAAATTTTATCTTATTGCCTCTAGTGTGATGTTTATTTTAACTTTGACAATCGATACTGGATATTGAGACGAATCCTTTCTCTTTCCGGATGAATGAATGAAAGCTCAAAGAGGTTTTTAAGACATGTGCATGCAAATATGTTCCGTCTGATAAAGATCAATTAATTCTTCTTTCTTATGGCAAGCCTTAAAAATGTGCCAAAACCTTTTTTATTGATTTTTATCATTTTATCAATAAATTAAATGATTCTATATGCACGATTTATTGAGCAAATTTCCCTTTTTTTTTTCTTATTCCGCGACATCCTTCAGAATCCGACGAATCTCATAGCCTACCCAAGGTGTTTACTTCTCTTAGCATAACAAAAAAATATGTGTAGAAAAAAAAATCAAAGGAAATTTTATTTCATCAAAAAGGAATATACAGATACAATTCCAATATCATTCAATGTTTCCTGGTATCACATTCCCCCAAATTATGGAATCACATTATGCAAAGAATTTTTTAACTGTGTCCGAGTTAACCGGTAATGGTAACTCTTCCCCATCCATCCTTGTGAGAATTAGTGCTCCTCTGGAGAAGGCTTTCTTCACCACATATGGACCTTCATAGTTCGGCATCCATTTACCGCGATGATCTTTCTGAACTGATATGATCTTTTTAACCACCAGATCTCCTTTATGAAATTCTCGCGGACGAACTTTTTTATCAAATGTCTTTTTCATTCTCTTCTGATATAATTGTCCATGACATACAGCAGCTAACCTCTTCTCTTCAATAAAACCGAGTTGGTCATATCTCACTTTAACCCATTTAGCTTCTTCCAACTTGGCTTCCATCAACATTCGTAGAGAAGGAATTTCAACTTCAAAAGGTAGTACGACTTCCATTCCGTAAACCAATGAGAAAGAAGTTACTCCTGTTGATGTTCTCACTGATGTACAGTAACCATGCAAGGCAAAAGGCAACATCTCGTGCCAGTCTTTATAGGTTACTACCATCTTCTGAATTATCTTCTTTATATTTTTGTTAGCCGCCTCAACCGCTCCGTTCTTCTTAAGACGATAAGGGGAAGAATTGTGATGTTTAATCTTGAACTCTTCACACAACTCAGTCATCATTTGATTGTTCAAGTTGGTGGCATTATCAGTGATAATTCTGTCAGGAATTCCATATCTGTAAATAAGCTCTTTCCTTATAAATTTCGCCACTACTTTTCTAGTCACATTTGTGTAAGAAGCAGCTTCAACCTATTTTGTGAAATAATCGATGGCCACCAATATAAAGCGATGTCCGTTCGATGCCTTCGGTTCAATAGCTCCAATAACGTCTATTCCCCACATGGAGAAAGGCCAGGGTGTAGATAAAACATTTAATGTAGTTGGTGATACATTAATGTTATCAGCATATACTTGACATTTCTGACACTTCCTCACATGTTTACAACAATCATTTTCCATTGTCATCCAAAAATATCCAGCCCTTAGAATCTTTCTAGCCATAGAATGCCCATTCATGTGAGTTCCGAAGGTTCCTTCATGCACCTCTTGCAATATTAGCTCGACCTCCTTAGCATCTACACAACGGAGGAGCGTCATATCGTGGTTTCATTTATACAACACGTCTCCATCCAAGATGAAACTCGAGGCTAACCTCCTCAACATTCTCTTATCATTCTCTGAGGCTGAATCAGGGTATTCACGATTCTGGAGGTATCGTTTTATATCAAAGTACCAGGGCTTGCCATCTACTTCTTCTTCAATGAAATTGCAGTATACTGGATTCTCGTGACTTTGCATTTTAATCATCGGCAACTCCTCTTCTTGACTTATCGCAAACATAGAGGATAGAGTAGCAAGTGCGTCAGCTAGCTGGTTATCTTCTCTAGAGATATGATGAAATTCTATTTCATCAAAATATTCAACCAACCCTCTGATGTATGCTTTGTAAGGAATTAGTTTCTGATCTCGAGTTTCCCATTCTCCTTTAACTTGGTGGATAACCAGTGCTGAGTCACCATATACATTCAAACGCCTTGCTTTATATTCTATGGCTGCCCTGATCCCCATGGCACAGGCTTCATATTCTGCTATGTTATTGGTGCAATCAAAACATAACCTAGCAGTCATTGGTATATATTGTTTTTCCGGGGAGATAAGCACTGCCCCTATACCATGTCCCAGAGCATTGGAAGATCCGTCAAAGAATAAAATCCATTTTCTTTCATTACCATCATCTTCAGATACAAACAAAGTCATAATATCTTCATCCGGAAACTCGGGTTGCATGGGCTGGTAATCATCTATGGGCTGTTGAGCCAAGTATTCAGCCAAAGCACTGCCTTTAATAGCTTTTTGAATGACGTAAACGATATTGAATTCCGATAACAACATCTGCCAACGAGCTATTCTTCCAGTTAGAGCAGGCTTCTCAAAAATGTACTTGATCGGGTCCATTTTAGATACTAACCATGTTGTGTGACTGAGCATATATTGTCTTAAACGATGTGCTGTCCAAGCCAAGACACAACAGGTTTTTTCCAATGAAGAATATCTCTGCTCGCAATCAGTGAACTTTTTACTCAAGTAGTATATGACATGTTCTTTCTTTCCTGTTCCATCATGCTGACCCAGTACACAACCCATCGATCCGTCTAATACTGTCAGATAGAGAATAAGAGGCCTTCCAGGCACTGGCGGATGCAGTATCGGAGGCTCTTTCAAATATTCTTTGATTTTATCAAAAGCATTCTGACAGTTCTCATTCCATTTCACCACCTGATTCTTTCGTAACAGTTTGAAGATCGGCTCACAAGTGGCGGTTAGCTGGGAAATAAATCTAGCAATGTAATTCAATCTTCCCAGAAAACCTCTAACTTGTTTTTCAGTGCAGGGATGTGGCATCTCGAGAATAGCACGTACTTTGTCCGGATCCACTTCTATTCCTTTTTGACTAACAATGAATCCTAAGAGTTTCCCTGACTTCACTCCAAAAGTACACTTAGACGGATTCAACCTGAGTTTATATTTTCTTAACCTCTCAAACAGCTTTTTCAGATTAACAAGGTGCTCCTCTTCAGATTCAGATTTAGCTATCATATCATCGACGTAGACTTCAATCTCTTTGTGCATCATATCATGAAAAAGAGCCATCATTGCCCTTTGATAGGTTGCGCCAGCATTTTTCAGCCCAAAAGACATAACTTTGTAACAGAACGTGCCCCACAGAGTGATGAAAGTAATTTTCTCCATATCTTCAGGCGTCATTTTAATCTGATTATATCCGGAGAATCCATCCATGAATGAGTATAATGACGACGTAGCAGTGTTGTCCACTAACGTGTCGATATGCGGTAGTGGAAAATCATCTTTAGGGCTAGCCCTATTTAGATCTCTGTAATCTACACACATTCGGACGCTCCCATCTTTCTTCGGAACAGGAACAACGTTAGCTACCCATTGAGGGTACTGCGCCACAGCTAAGAATCCAGCATTAAACTGCTTTTCAACCTCTTCTTTTATCTTTAACGACACCTCTGGCTTCATTCTTCTCAACCTTTGCTTAATCGGATGACATTCCGGTTTAAGTGGTAATCGGTGTTGTACAATTTCGAAGTCTAGGCCAGGCATATCTTTATAAGACCAAGCAAAAATATCTTTAAATTCTTTCAAAGGGTTATACAGCTGCTGCTTCATTTCAGAAGACAAATCACCTCTGATTTTAACCATTTTCTCTTCCCCTTCATCTTATCGTTTCAACCTCTTCTTGATGGGGCTTTATTTCTCTGGCTTCCTGTTCCACTAATCTCAATAATTCCGGGGAGGGTTCACAGTTTTCCTCATATTCATCATTTCTCATATTATCATCAGTGTCCGTGAAATTTGGATATGAAATATTGGAATGATTATTTTCAAAACAAGCGTCATCGTATCTGCATTATTCAATTTTACGAAATAAATAGACAAAACCAAAATGATCGAAAACACAACATTTCATTAAAATTGAACCATTGTTATCGTCAAGACATTACATAATGAAAACATTGTTTAAAACCAAACCAAAGTTTATCTTCCTAAAATATTACATTTCATCACACGTAGACACCACAGGTAGGTCTACGGACTCCCAATTGCCAACTTGTTCATCAGGAAGACAAGGGCGCACAAAGTTGAAGCCTTCTGCTTCAAGCTCCTGTCCGATTGCTGACACTTGATCAAGATTAATCCATCCGGCACTGTAAAAACTTTGAGCCAGACTGCACAGTGAAATTTCCAATATCTTCGGGTCCCGTCCCTCTATCCTGGCTCTGCTTCTTTCAACCCTCTCTTCAATCATTCTTCTCCGATCAGCCCGAGTCGGTTTGTATCCCAGCCCGTACCTTCCTCTGTTCTCCACCAACTCCAGTGGCATTACAGACCCATTATCATTTTTGCCCAAACCGTTGCCATGTCTATAGCCTTTTTTCATCATAGTCCTGGCCACCATCAGTGATACATTAGGCAAGCATGGATTCACCTTGAAGGGTTCAATATAGGCTGTGCTAACAATTTTCAAAGCCTGAAAAGAGGTTTCCAGAGCTTCTTCTGCAGCTTCAATATAAGGAGTAGGCGTGAGTCCACATACCAGCAGGTCCTCCTCCCCAGAAACTATAATTAATTTATCATCAATTATAAACTTCAGTTTCTGGTGCAGAGTAGAAGGCACCACTCCAGCTGTATGTATCCAAAGCCTTCCCAGCAAGCAACTGTACGCTGGTGATATGTCCATTACTTGGAACATAACTTGAAAAGTGCACGGTCCGACTCGTACTGGTAGCTCTACCTCTCCTATAACTTCTCTTTTACTCCAGTCGAAAGCCCTCACCACAATGGCACTGGGATGTAAGTGAATCCCATCACTTGGCAACTTGTTCAGGGTGGTTTTCGGCATCACGTTCAAAGATGAACCATTATCAATCAGCACACGTGATATAGAATGATCCATACATTTGACTGAAATGTGAAGAGCTTTGTTATGCCCTCTGTCTTCTGAAGGGATCTCATCTTCAGTAAAAGTTAGGTAATTGTTAGCGGTAATGTGACTAACAATCCCTTCAAATTTACCTAAAGAGATGTCTTGTTCTACATGGGCTCCGCTCAGGATCTTCATCAACAACTTCCGATGAGAATCTGAATGCATTAACAGTTCCAACAAAGATACTTTCGCAGGCATGCGATTCAACTGATCAATAACTTTATACTCGCTTTGCTGGATAAATTTCAGGAACTCACACGCATCCTCATCGGTAATCTCTTTTCCTTCTTTTCCTTCCGGCTTTGGATCAATTTGTACAGCTTTTCCTTTCAGAAATGACTTGGCCTTTTTCGCGGCCATTTCTTCTCTAATCTGGTCGCGACTTTTCTCGCCTCTCAGGTCAGGAGGAGTAAATAGACGATCACTCCTAGTCATACCTCCTATTCCAGAGATATTTTCAATCTCTGCCTTGTCTGGGTTTGTTGAATCATGTTTTTGCTCTCCTTGGATGATACTGACACCATACTTCCAAGGAACAACCTTGTCATTCTTATAGGGAAAAGAAGATGGTGTCTGTACCACCAGAGGTTGTCTTCCTGAAGACACCGGATTAGTAGCCTTGGTGAATTGTATTACCAACTGGGCCTCTGTGGGATCCATTCTTCCCCAGCAAACACTTCTCCTTCTTTCCTCTGATGGCTGACTTGTAGAATGTGTCTGTCTATCAGGTCTTGTACATAATCTTTAAATTCAGCACACTCATCAACAGAATGTTCGGTGCTAGCATGGAATCCACATTTATCTTCTGCCTCGTATTCATACTTGAATAATCCAGCTTGGCAGATTGCTCGAAAAACCTCACTCAAAGGTTTCTTTATCTCAGTCACGCTTCTGACCAGACCTAGACTTTCTTCTCCCGTCACGACATTAACCGTGGTATTTGCATGTCCAGTCAAAGGATTCTTGTCCACACTCGGCTTTTGCTCTTGGAAAGTAAGCCACCCCGAATCAATCAAAGATTGAACTTTAAACTTGAGGGCACGACAATTCTCAGTCGAATGACCCACTTCTCCACTATGATATCCGCATTTAGCGCTAGCGTCGTAGTATCTGGGATACGGTGGTTGTAAGGTCTTCGCCGGACACAGGGCCACCAATGCATTCTTGAGCAAATCGGGCAACAATTCCGTATAAGTCATCGGAATAGGAGTAAACTTCACAGTCTTCTCTCCTGGATTACTCCTTTGACTAAAATTTTGATTCTGTGGCTGATTAAAGTTCTGACCTCCCGCGTTGGGCTGATATGCATTGTGAGTAATAGGCGGAGGCCTATATCCAGACTGAGGTCGGGGGGCATTGTACTGGTAACTCGGAACAGTATTGGCGACATAAGCAGATGAGGGCCTATAATTGGGTTGATACTGACGCTGAAATCCTTCCCAATATGGCACAGTAGATGCTGCTTGCACTTCTCCCTCATTCTTCTTGTTACCATTATTGAATCCGGACTTTCTAGCAGTTGTAACCGCGGACGGGTTTTGTGCTATTTTTTCTCTTTTTAGCCCTCGTTCAACCCTTTCTCCAATGGTAACAAGGTCAGAAAAATTGGAGGAGACACTCCCGAGCACTCGTTCATAGAAAGGATCTTCCAATGTCTCTACAAACATAGTGATCATCTCGTTCTCATGCAATGGCGGTGCAACTTGAGCGGCAAGCTCTCTCCATCTTTGCGCGTATTCCTTAAAGGTTTCAGTGCTCTTCTTTGCCATGTTCTGCAACTGCATTCTATCCGGAGCCATGTCTATATTGTACTTGTACTGCTTTAGGAAGGCATCTACGAGATCCTTCCAGGAACGAACTCTAGCTGACTCCAAATGCATATACCAGTTCAAAGACATTCCTGCTAGGCTGTCCTGAAAGAAGTGCATTAGCAGCTTCTCATCGTGAGCATGAGCGGCCATCTTTCGGCAATACATTATCAAATGGCTCTTAGGACAGGTTGCTCCCTTGTACTTTTCAAACTCCGGTACTTTGAATTTGGGAGGTATCACGACATCGGGGACTAAGCATATCCCCGCAGCATTCCCAAATTCATAAACGCTAGCTCCCTCAATCATTCTAAGTCTTTCTTCCAAGACATCCAGCTTATTCTTCATCATATCGTCATTAATCAACACAGTCTGAACACCTTCAGGGATATTCTCCCTTGTCGCAGATGCTTCACCGGTAAAAACTCGCAAAACTCGCAGCTGAGTATTAGAAGAACTTTGTTAACTATCACTTTTTCAGCATTACTAGCAGGTGGTATTTGAGTATACTCAGGTTGAACTCTAACAGCATTGGCAACTGGTGGTACGACTTCTTGCCCCTCGTATTCTTCGTATGGCGGCTCGTAGTTCAGGGGTAGCCCATATGGAGGGAACTCCTGACTTGCTTTATTCCCCTGATTGGGATTTCGGGTCTATACTACCCCTTGGTGTTCACTGTATAGGTAGATATGGAGGTATGCAGATTTGTGGTAAATGTTGATAGGCGTGGTGTGATGACATGTGGTTGAGGAAGACGAGGGCCACGGTGGAGGTGGTGGTCCTATGGGAGTGTGGTTGTGGTTCTATGGTGGCTCACGGTGGCTATAGAGGAGCACGGTTAAGGTGGAAGAGGTTCAATGGTGCTACAACATGGGCTTTTATAGGAGAAGGCATAGTGAGGCAGGGAGAGAGCATGGTGGTTTAGAGCTTGAGGAAGAGAGGTTTGGAGGTGTGTTGGTGAAGAGGGGTTGTAGCCACGGAGGTGCTGGAGGTGGAAGGCATCAGGAGGTGAAGAAGAAAGAGGTTAGGGACGAGTGGAGGTTCGTGGGCAGAGGTGCAGCTTGGATTCGGAGGAAATGGTGACTAGGTTGGAGAAAGCTGTGCGTTTAGGAGCTTGACAGTGAAGACGGTGGTTTGGGGATGGTGACGAAATGTTTGTGGTAGCAGTTGTGGTATTGTGTGAGGGTTGCTTGGCTGTTCTAGAGGCTGGCGGAGTCTGGTTCAGGGAGGTTTGCAAAACAAAGGTGCAAGGTTGCACCTCCTAGTTCTCTCACTGATATGGGTCTCATCATTTTTTTTATTTTACGTTTGAGTCATTCATTCACAGGCATACGTGCAAACACAACAGTAAAACATAGAAGAAATTAACGGAGGAAGCATGAAATCATTCGGGGCACATGAGAGATTAAGGGAATGAAAAGTTTAAAGCATTCAAAACATAGAAACACACTAAGGAAACCAATCAACAGGAACAAAGAACCATGATACCTCTCGAAGTCGTTCTTCTCTTCCTTCTTCCCCTTGCTCCTAGCAGTTTTCTCAAAACCTCAAGAATGTCCGTTCCCAACTCTCTGATTCCTTCCTCCTTCTGTTTCCGGTGAACCCAATCTATGCCCAGGTTCCCTCTCTCACGAAGCAACCAAATTCGAATGTAACAGTGCCTTCCTCCTCCCTCTTCCTGTTCCCATATATCCCGAAAAGCAATGGTACTGTCCTCTCTTGTCTTATTAGGGGACATTCTCCTCTTTTACCAGCTTTGGGATCGCTAGGACAAAATTGCTTTTTTGCAGGCACTGGAGGGTGACGCTGCTGTTTGTTGGTTTGTTGGGTGTACGAAAATTTTGGGAGGAGAGAGAATCCTGAAGATTTGGGGGGTGTGTGGGCGATTAGGGAGTGTAAGAATAGAAAGAGAGTTGGGCTTGGACCCTGGGGTGTGAAAAGAAATAAGAGCTGACCCAAGAGGTGGTAGTTTTGATAGATGCATAATTTTTGCATTTTGTTATTATTATCAATTTTTTTGAAAATAGGAGAAGAATAAAATTCTCAAAAAAATTTTTATTGATTTTCTAACACATATTTTAATGACAAAAATTTAAATTTGATTAAATAAATCCCTCCTTTTTTTATTTTCTTTAGAAGTTAATTAAAAATATATATTTATTTAAATTGGATTTTGTCTACCCGGACGAAATTAAGTGTTGACAATACATACAGAAATAAAATGCATCCTGATTATGTAATAAAGAAATGAACTTGATCTTACAAGGCTAGTACCACTGCCTAAAGCACCTACCCCACTAGTTACTTCTTTGAATATCAACCTCAGCATAATAGTAGATGCATGTAAATCCTGCTTTAACAAGCTAATAGATAAAGGCCATGCAAAGATAATAGACAAGTGAGCCTATAAAGAAAATGCCTAAAATGTAATGACTTTCAAATTGAAAATTAATGATAGCTTCATATCTTTATTTCTAAATTTCTAATTATACTTTATCAATCATTAAGTTTCCTTCATCAAATGTAATAAATGCATTTCAATCTATCATTCTATCTTATTGTCTAACTTTCTAAACATGTTTCTCAATATTGCAATATAATCATTGAGATGTTGATCGAAGAGTGCGATAGTAACCGAGTTATATACTAAGCAAAACATTCATTCATTCTAAGAGTCCTGAGAGGGGCCGTTTCATTTTCGTGGGAGTAAAGACTTAGTGATAACCAATAGGAGCTGGATAGTAACCGAGTTATATACTAAGCAAAACATTCATTCATTCTAAGAGTCCTGAGAGGGGCCGTTTCATTTTCGTGGGAGTAAAGACTTAGTGATAACCAATAGGAGCTGGTGCTTCCCGCAGTTCTTTACCTTGAAAGTGGATATCCTGCAAGAAAAACACTATTGTATTAAATAAAAATCAACCTGGAACAGCAATGCTTAACCAATGTCCACATTGAGACACATTTGAATAAATACGGTAAATTTAATAAACCTTTGTTTTAAACAAACTATGCACCATCTCATGACTTCCTCCTAAGTCCTGTACCCAAAACATATCCAGATCGACAAAGGAACATATCGGACCTACACATAATATGCTGTCTAACTAGGTGGTTACAATTTGTATGTCTCTACCCCCTCTCAATCCTCTCAAAGGAAATAAAAACAACTCCGCAGAATATAAGTGAACTTGTCATTAATAAAATTTATACCTTTTGTAGGTCTGTGTTAAACCTATTCAACTAAATGTATCTATGTTCCCTCTGCAGCAAAAGCTGCTTACACACTCGTCGGTTCCATAACCTTCGTATTGAAATTCTAGGCAGGGACGATGAGAAAATTGGGGGAAGAATGTCCATCTAGTTGTCTACCAGATTATTATTCTTAGTGGATTTTATCTTATAATTCTCATCTTTTCGATAATGTACAATTTTCATGATTTGTAAAAAATTTCATTGTAAGTCAAAGGGAATATGTAAATAAAATAAGTATAAAACAAATATATCATAAAAACAGTTTTAGTGGACAAGTTAGTGAAGTTGAAGAAGCATCCTTGTTTTAAGACAAGGAAAAGGATGGTTATGCAAGTAATAAAGAATACTCACAGAAGCAAAATGATTCACATCTCGATGATGAGCCTCGTCAGCACGAATGACTGTTATAACATCTTTCAACTTGGCATCCTTGGGAAGCCTCCAATAGTCTATTGCAATAGCAGGAGCAGGAACATTTTCGATTGCACCACTTTCAAGATCCTTCAAATACTCCGTGTAAGAATGTATAGCCTCCTCCTCAAGATATCCAACTATTCTATGAGCCACCTTGGGGGAGAGTATGTAAAGTACGAAAAACGCATTGAAGAAAACGCCCTGTACAGCAAGAACCAGAAGCCTTTCGTACCATTTAGGCTTCACAAGTTCCACCATGGTCATTAGGTGCATTCTCTCGTTCTCTGCTTCCTCCAACAATGCTTTGATCCAACCACCACTTTGCTGAAACTTACGGAGTGACCTAAGGTGCAACAACATCCCTCCTACCATGCCAGGGACAGCTGCAACCGTTTCTAGCATCATCGCACGGCAACCATACCGTCTCTGAAAATATGTATGGAAAATAATGAACGACATTATCACCTTGAAGAATAAGAATATCTTGTAAAAAGATACTATGAGTATACAAGTAACACTAAACACCTTTCTCATGTACAAACGATGCAATTTTTATCATCAAATCAAGTGTGAGCCAAGCAGGTCAAAATAAACTTAACAGATCCACATGACTTACGAACTTATAGTTTTAGCAACCCTTAAATACTTCCTTTTTCCTTTTGTGTCGGATCAAACTATAGGAAATTTCAAGATTGAGTGAAATATTGCAATTCACACACCTGAAAAAATAAATCTGTTGGAATTCTGAGGAGTTTCACGGTCCTGTAAGCAACTTTGTCCAGAAAATTCTTTGGCACATGATGTTTAGTAAGATCTATCGACAGGTTTGAACGATAAGTCTCCCAAGGCTACATAGGCAAATGAAATCACAAGCCAGTAAGCATTCAAAGAAAATCATAGCCACATCATTTAATAATAACCAGATAATGTAGATCTCTTAAAATCTTAAAAAAATTAAAAAAAAAAAAGTCCATGAAAATGTAATTTCTCTGGCACATTTCACAGATTAAATATGATTAGTTCTAAGACAAAACTATAGCAAATAGTTAAATTAAAGAACCAAAACAACAAAAATCACGTCGGAGAATTTTTAACAGAAGACTAACCTGATATATAAATTACACTAGTGACTTTTTAATTTTAATTCATGACAATGAATTCTCTTTAGAAATATTCCAACAATTAATTCATAAATATAAAACAACAATCAACGAAAATCTACTCTCAGAAGTCAGAAATCAGCAACAAAATCCTCTAAGAGAACTTCTCAATGATAATCAATCTATCATAAATTAATCAACCAAAAATATTCAATTAAACTTTCGTTCGTGATCAGAAACAGAATCCTCACCATGAAGCAGTTCCAAGGCCACTCCGTTCCGTCCTCTCTCACAATCTTCGGCCTCGAAATCCCCCAATAACTGGACTCCACCACACTCTTCTCGGCCTTCTCCTTGTCCTTGTCCTTCTCCGGCAACTTTGCCTCCACCGGCGAAGCCATCGACCTCCTCCAGCAGAAAATCCCTCCGTTGGCGGCGCCGGCACAGAGAAGCCTCGTTTCCGGAGCCGCACACGCCATCACCGCCGTCGAACCGAGGCGGTTGCAGTTGCGGCCCTCGAGCAAAGCTCGCCGAACCGTACAACTGAATGCAATGAACTTCATCTCTCGAGAGAAGAATCGCGTTTTCCAGACAGTTCGGTTATGAGCGACATTCCATGAAGTGTGTAAATGCGGTTAATGAAGAAGAAACGTAGCGCGCATGTGCAGGGAAAAGAATCGCCAGAGAAGTCAGTTACGGTCCATGCGTGTCTCGTGAGGCAGGTTAGAGACGCTCTTGACCCGTTGATTAAAGACGGTGACGTAATCAACGGCTGTGATGATGATTGGAAAGGAGTGGAGGGTGTTTAATGGGCGTTAACCGTCACTGAAATGATCATCTACTTAGTGTGTGTAAGGTTCAAGTCTAATGCAGAACACGTAGTCCTCCGATTCGACCAATAAAAGCTCGAGTCATGTCTGACTTTGACCATTCACTTAAAAAATACTCAATTTTAGTAAATATGCTTATATTTTAAAAACATTCAATTTATTTATTTTTATTTTTTATTTTTTTTTATAAATACGGAAGATTTGTACGAGTGTAAACATTACTTGGACAGCAAACAATTGTTTAGTTGGTTGTTAAGTATCGCATTCATAGGGATTATTTATAAACGTGTCTTTACAAATATTTTAAGGATAAAAATAATTCTTTTATAAATTAAATTAGTTTAAAAATAAGTTTATTGGTGTAAATTCTTTCATATTTTTTCAATTATTATTTTTAACTTATATATAAACTAATTTTACTTCATAAAAAAATATTATTTTAGTTTGTTCAAAAAATATTATTTCATGAATAATATTATTAAATTTGTTTTCCTAATATAACGGATAATGCTTTATGTAGTGACACAATATTTACGTTAATATTGTTTATCTTAAAACAAAATTTTAACTATACATTTTTCATTCATAATTTTTACAAATAATATTAAAATTTATATATTATATCATTAAATTATGTTAACTTAATATTATTATATACGTGCTTTTAAAGGATAATTTAGTTTTTAAAGGATAATTTAGTGAATTAGTATAAAAATCAAGTATATTTCTACTTCAGTTATTACACTTCTAAAAACTTCTACTTACTTTTAAGGAATTTTTGTAAAAGCCTTGTTTTTAAAGTAGTAAATGATCATCTAGTATATTCATTAACATTATGCAAAAATCATTTTGAACATTTTAAAGTTCTATTCAACTCTTTGTGATAATCTGTTTTCATTTGCTTCAGTGTCTTTTTACCCTATGCAATGTGCAATTGATGCTTAACAAAAATTCTATTAAGATCAAATATTTCTTCATAGACCCAAACAAACTAGCCTTTGTATTCATGAAGTAATTTAATCAACTTTTCTTGAATCCTTCTTCAACAACTTAATAATATAAGCTGCTTTTTTTTTTTTTTTTTTTTTCGTTTTGTATACACAAATTTTGATTCCTTCCAAAGTATTACGAGACTCAATTTTTGATGGGTTAATGTAATAGCTTTCTTAATATACTGAAATTACTAGTCATGATCGGATGTTAATTAATGAGGACCGGTCTAGAAAGTTTTGTGTTTATCTTCATCATTTTCTCTAATTTGAGTCATAGAGCTTATGAAAGATAACGAAGATTTTCTTTATTTTTACCTTAAGTTCAAAGAAGTTTGTCTTACAAGCTAAGTTACATACAAAAACCAGCAACTCTACCTCTCATTCTCTTAATTTCTCCTTTAGGACACTTTGCCATCAAAGAGAGAGCCACATCAAGTTTATATTTGTTCTTCTTCCATTTTATTCTCATTCTTCTTTCAATTTTTTTCATGTAAAGTAAGTTTTATCTGCTTAGTTTCAAATGACCATTGATGTGCAAGATTAATTAGAAATTAATCAAGTATTAAATATAAAATTAGTTGAATTAACTTTTAACTTAATAGTCTTTTATGTTTACACTTAAACACCTGAGAAGTGACTTTTCCTCTTCAAAATCTGTGGCATGCTCACTTCTTTTGAAAACTAACAGTTGAATATTAAATAAAATTATCTTTCTGACTTATACATTTGAATATTGAATTGAAATTATCTTTCTGAGTTGACATTTGAAAATCTCAAAAATTCTCTTTTCTTAGTTTGAAAACAACTCTCCACCACTTTATAATAAATTTTCCCTAATACAACTATTTTAACTATAGAAGGCATGTAAATTTACCGTTTTTCCTGTTTCCTTTTGTGATCTTAAATTATAAACACCTCCACTGTATCATATAACTACTGATCTCCATAAAACTTCTGTTTTAAAGAGATTAAAAACACATTTTATTGAACCTAGAGGCACTAATAGAAAGTTTTAGATGAGAAAGGCTAGAAATGGTTTTGTTAAAAATTTACAACAATGACTCAATGATAACCGACAGGAGCTGGAGCCTCTCTTAATTCTTTTCCTTGGTGATGAATATCCTGCAGGAAGAAGAACACGACATTCAGAAAAAAAGAACAAAGTAGAACAAAGTGAAACAAATGAAGAAGTGACAAAAATGGCACTCACAGAAGCAAAGTGATTGACATCCCTATGGTGAGCCTCATCTGCACGAATCACAGTGACAACGTCCTTGAGAGTTGCGTCCTTGGGGAGCCTCCAGTAGTCAATAGCAATGGCAGGGGCAGGGACGTTTTCAACTTTGCCACTCTCAATAGCTTCCAAATGCTGTGTGTATGAAATCACAGCCTCTTCCTCCAAATACCCGACAAACCTGTGTGCTGCTTTTGGTGAGACGAGGTAAAACACGAAGAAGGCGTTGAAGAAAACGCCCTGTGCAGCGAAAATAAGCAGCCTCTCGTGCCATTTGGGCTTCACCAGCTCCACCATGGTCATCAGGTGCATCCTCTCGTTCTCTGCTTCCTCAAGCAATGCCTTTATCCAACCCCCACTGTGCTGAAACTTCCTCAGAGACTTCAGGTGCAGCAACATCCCTCCCACCATTCCTGGAACTGCTGCAATTGTTTCCAGCATCATGGCATGGCACCCATACCGTTCCTAAAAGTCAAATATTTCAAATCAAATCATCAACTCAATTTCTTCCATATTTTGTAGTGGGTTCATGTCGAACCAGATTGTTCTATAACACAACTTAGATTCAATTTTCTAACAACTGTTTCTAGCATTGCCTTTGAACTCGTTACAAAACCCACTTTGTAATGAGAAGATTGCTCATAATATGTATGAATTTATTTTATTTTTAGTCTATGTAACATCTTAAACACATTCTATCTTCAATTCTACTTGGAGACTAATATTTGTGAGTAGTGAGCTTGGTGGTGATCCGATTAATCTATCAAACTTTGTTAAGATAGATTTTGATATCTTAAGTTTAATTTATTTTTATAAAACTAGATTAACAGGTGAAAATTATTCCCATTTATATATCATTGACCTTATATTTAATCGATACGAGATCTATAACACTTGAAATCTTCCTTGATATCTTCCTTAATCATATTCTTCGAATTTTAGTGATTCTATCTTTGATCCTAATTCATTTGCAATCCAATAATAATGTCAAAGTTGGGATCCTAATGATTACACTTACACATTTTTATATATTTAGTATCGATATCAAATTGAAGTATGCATAGCAGTAACACATACCTTGAAGTATAAATCAGAGAGAACCCTTAGAAACTTGACAGACCTAAAAGCAACCTTGTCCGTTAACGACTTCGGTGTGTGATGCTTGGTCACGTCTATTGACACATCTGAGTGGTAAGTGTCCCATGGCTGCCAGAGACATCATAGAAGCAAAAATGATCAGAACTCACTTATTAATATATCTTGCATGCTAATTATGAAAATATCCTGCATGGTTATTGTGTCAAACACAACGGTGAATTCTTCAGTTTCCAAAGAGTTCAGACATTCTTACCATGAAACAGTTCCATGGCCACTCAGTTCCGTCCTCCCTATGAACCTTTGGCCTTGAGATCCCCCAGTAACTCGAAACGACGGCGTTGGAGTTGTTGTCTTTGACCTCGTTTTTCTTCTCCAATGAGTTGTTGTGATCCTTTATGTCTGGAAGAGTGGACATCCTCCGCAAATTGAAGCTTCCAAACGCGCCGCCGCCATGCTGGTAGCTCGGCTCCACGATCGCCGCTGTTGGGAGGTGGCGGTAGTAGCTACGACCACCGCCAAGCAGAGCTCGTGCCGCTGACCTTACTAGAGTATGCTTCATGGTGGATCTTGACAACATGTAATGCTTTTATTTGAACCTTGATCTGTGGATGAAAGTGGCTGAGATCTGAAGATTTATACACACAAACACTGAATATTAAATATTTTATTTCGGTGTTCAATTTTGTGTTTGCCACCTGATGATTGAGAAGACTGGGAAAAGAAAGAGAAGGGTCCCGGAAGGTCACAACATAGCCATAAAATTTTGATGATTTGGTTTGAGATGGTTATGAACCGTTTGATCAATTACATCTTTTTGACTGCAACTGTTCCTTGCCATGATGTTGGAAAGGTGGTGTTCATGAAAATGACATTTTTTAAGGTGAAGATTTGTATTATATGAATTGTTTTATGGTTAATTCTCTAGAAAAAAAACCCACACCAAGCATTTTGGACTTTTCTCCATTGTTGACTATTATTTTATTGAAGGGTGACTTCATTTGGACCAATTGCATCTGGTCTAATAAGCATCTTCCGCTGTGAGAAAAAATCAAAGAAAGGAGAAGCCAGGTCAGACATGACCAACTTTCCCACTTTAAAAACTTTGTATATGTTATAGGAAAAGTATTCTCTTCACACTAATTTTTTTACCTTTTTTTAATAACATATTATATTAAAATAATAATAATAATAAGAAGAAGAAATTTAAAGAAAATATTGTAATAAAATAATAATTTATGAAGTTGTAATTTGAGTGTTGAAAAAAAAAAATGGAGGTGTTAAACCATCGTCATCATCTCTTACAAAAGAATGGATTCTCTTCTGGTTTATAGAACTATTTATTTATGAGTTTAATTTATGTTTATCTTTGATACGGGATACAGTATTTTTTGAAAATATTTAATAATAATTATCTTGCTATCACATTATCATATTCTATTAATGGATAGATAACGAAACAAAGTGATTAAAACAAAATTAAAAATAAAAAATTATTCAACTTCTTACAGGATTCAATTAATTAATTCATATAAGAAAAAAAAATATTAATTTAGTTACTAATATTAAGTACGTCTTAAATATATTCCTATCATTAATAGTATTTCTTAACATTTTTTAATTATTTTAAATTTTCAATACTGATATGCTTGGTTTTGTTTTTTGTCCTGCCTAAAAAAATAAGAAAATTAACGATGAAAAAATAAAAAATAAATATGCTTATTGTTTTAATTTTCATTGACTATATATGCCAAAGAAACGTGAGATTTTCCGAAATATTCTTGCATGAACAGTAACATTAATGTATTTAACATAGTACTTATTTCGCTTATAGAAATGTAAAAAAACACAAAGATGTTATAGATGGATTCTTATAGAATCAAATAAATTTTCTAACTTGGTTTTTATTAAAAAATTTAGAGAAAGTATAAAATAAAAGGAATAAATTATATTGTGATTATATAAAGTATATAGTTTTGTATTATATAATGTAATTACATATTTCTTAATTTTTATTATTATTCATATTTAGTACACTAGACTATATCATAATATAATAATAATAATATTAACATTCATAATAATGTAATAATAATAATATTATTAGTATTATTTATAATAATAGTAAAATATTAATACTATAATAATAGTAATACTAATAATAATAATATTATTTGTTAGCACCAGTGGATAACTAATTGTATTTGATGAAGCCAACCATGTGTGAAGAAGTTTAAGACCTATGATCATATGTGAAATGCATGAAGATTCATGAAGATTTGAAGCTTGGTCTATAACTTAGGAATGTGGTTGAGGCATGTATGATTCAACTTAGCATGATGTGCATTTGTTAATCATTAATAAGCTCCAACAATTTAAAAAGCTGATTTAAACAAATGTTTTTGAAATAATCACAAAAATCAGATTTTTGTATTTTAAGCAACT
>Ga0209700_104521_pt1 | contig 24937 bp, 11 predicted proteins | sample SiratroredBW_FD_187528 | JGI IMG/M metagenome (GOLD analysis project Ga0209700, IMG submission 187528) | Root nodule microbial communities of legume samples collected from California, USA - Siratro red BW (SPAdes) (version 2) | ecosystem: Host-associated > Plants > Roots > Nodule | place: USA...
TAGAGTCCCTTGATTTTTCAAGAAACCAACTCACGGGTGAAATTCCTGAGAGCTTGTCCAGTTTGTCGTTTTTGGGTTACTTGAATCTGTCATTAAACAATTTGAGAGGCAAAATAGCATCAGGCACACAACTTCAGGGGTTCACTGCACTTAGTTACATGGGCAACCCTGATCTTTGTGGACCCCCGCTTACCAAGATGTGCTTTGAGGATGATAAACATAAAGACAGAAAGGTTGTAGATGAAGATGGAAATCACTCTGAATTTTGGCCATGGTTTTACATCGGAATAGAATCCGGATTTGTGACGGGCTTTTTGGGAATTTGCTGTGGCATTTTCTTCAACAGAAAACTGAGGCATGCTTACTTCAATTTTCTGTATGATTTGAAAGATCGACTTCATGTCATGGTGGATGGGAAGATAAATCCCTTCTCTTAAGGTCAAACAAATTGCACAACAATACAGGTCAGTAGAAACCTTTTGCGAAAATTTTTATTTTAGTTTATTTTTACGTACTCGTACTCTGTTCTTCATCATTACTTAACTATAATTTAGTTTTTCATTTACTTTTTAATTTCTTAGTGTCAATTATTCTTTATACATTGTTTCTATTGCAGTAATATTTATACGTGACTTATTTAAAAGCATATAAATATAAATGAATCGAGTTTAGAACAGAAACAGAGATGAGTTGTTTCAACTCACATATGTCATAGTTGCGTCTTCTTAATTTTTAAGCTTTCCATTAATACTTTCAAAGACTGAGTAACAGAATATATCAGTTCACTTTATTTGTAGTTCTTATGCATGACCATATATATATATATATGTATAATTAATTGTTTAGATATATTTTAAGCTTAGTGATGAGTAATTAATATTTTTAATTGTTACATTTATTTAAATGTTATTTTTATACTTAGATTACTTAATTATAGTTAACAATTAAAACTTTATTTATTTGTTAATGATATAAAGTGTAATATTATTGCATATTGGTAGTTTTTAAAAGATATAACACAAAAATATAATAATTTAAATTATATTTTTTTATTTTTAATTTTAATAAATAATTTTAATATTTTACAAATACAATATGCAAATAAAAAAAATCCACATACTAGTTATCCCAACTGTTTTATCTCCTCTATTTTGAATTAAGCTTTAAAACCAAAAAATAAAATAATAAATCTTAATCATTTATTATTTTTAAAAACAACAATCTATACATACTCATATATCCTAAATCATAATTTATTGTAATACCACCATGATATTTTTCATCTATGACGAAGATTATTTAATTAATTTACACTTATTTTTAGATGAAACTTAATCCTTCATCCCTATAACCATCTATCAAAACATTAAAATAATTTATTCTCTACTTCACAAGGTTGACTTAATGACAATGATTAAAATTATAGGTTTAGATGAGCACACATTTCTTTAAATATGATATGATACTTCTGATTTTAAATTATAACAAAAGTATTGTCACTTCATTTCCATATCATATCTATAAACATAATGTGATATTTTAATTTTGACAATGTTTTGCCTTTTAAGTAGACCCTACAAATTCCTACATCTACCTGTATTGGATTATTCATTCAGAATTTATAAGTTTGATCAGAAGCTATTGTAAGAAAAGTGAAAGTATATAGAATCATAGGAAGAGTAATCAGAAATAGAAATTTAAGGATATTTTATGATGTATTAAAATTGTAAAGTAGATAAATTATATGATAATGAAATCCTTAAAGTTTGTCCTTTAATTTATTTATTTTTATAAAATTTCTTTTATTATCTTATATCTTTAGGCATTTTTCGAAAGGGAACGAGCCATCAAGCGAAGGAGAAGGGAACATGGTGTAGTTCTAATGACAAAATCACAAGCAACGTCAACAATGATGAGCTCAATATTTAGATTTGTTTATTAACAATAGTTGATGTATTTTGCTTTTTCTTTTTTTTTCTTTTTAAGTTGTAGTGATGATTTTCTATTTTATCTTTTATTTTTGATTTGGTATGTATTATGCAAAGCAGCTATGTAAGTGTTATGATTCGTGTAATATTTAGTTTTTTTATTAACAATAATTATATAAGCACTTGAAGATACTTCAACCTTTTTTTTATAAAAATTAAGAAAGCAAAGCTCATCATCAAGACTTTCAACACAATATTAGTCCTGTTTTACTTCTTGCGACTTACATTAGAATCCAACCCAAAACCAAGCCAAAGCATAAGTATTAAAAATATTTTAACTACTATAAAAACAAGTTTTTGATAATTTGAGCGTGAATTCATATGCATCGAATTGTGCATCTTTTTTAATGTTGCAAGTCAGATTCTCATTTTTTTGATAATCTCTTTTGCACACAGAAACGCATAATCTTTATCAAAATCTTTCCAATATTACATAAAAGCTTCACCAACTAAATCAGTAACATGATAGACATATTACATCAAATATATATCAATTATACCATTCATGCATAATTAATCGATGACATATTATCTTCCACTCTCTTTGATGGATATCATCTTCTGCAGTAGCTCACACACTAACATAAGGTTTGTATCTGGAAACCTCTAATGGAGTTGATAAAATTGATAACTGGATTGTCATGTTGCAGGTATAATAACAATGTTATACAACAAACCTGATTGGGATAAAACTATTTTTTGGTTTATATATTATTCCTACCATAGACAATTTCATCCATCTTTTTTCTATTAGTCTGCCGCAGAGTTATTCAGTATTTTCAACTCTATTATGGCTATGGACTATTACTTTTCATACAGGACAACAAAACTACCTTGTTTGTTTGACATCTTTGGGTTAATATGCTGTATTACTATCAAGCAATCAGATGGAGTAGATTTCAGTGTGCCATATATCTCATTGTGATCTCTCGTGTTTTCCTTGACTACTCAAAACTAGACTTAATACACTAGTAAAAGAATACGATTCTACATCAGTGTATAATGATGGTTAAAAGACAAAACCACGTAGCCAAAAATGTAGCCACACAATTCGACATAAAATTATATATTCAACATCGGTTACACCTAAAAAACCATCATAAAAAAAATAATAAAAATATAAATTCAAAATTTTAAAATGTTAATTTGGTGCTTGATACTTCACGTTAGCCATTCCCCTCCAACCGTCGTGATATATAGCCAATCTCACATCAGTTTGTGATATGAAAGATGACTCAAACGTCTATGACATAACCAGAGTTGCCTTGTAACCATTCCGTGAGCAAACATGGCATGTTCCTTGTGAGCAACCTCATCAACATAGTAAAGACCTCGACGTTCAGTACTACGCCCAATGATCTCCTTTGTAAGAATGTCCTATAAAAGGCAAAAAAGTAGGAAACATGAGAACCACACAATTCAACTCCTTTGTAACTTGGTTTATAGAAAGTAATTTTGATGATAGTATAGGAACATAGAGACAATTTTCTAATTTTAATTCTTTTGAAAAAACAATTGAGCCCTCTCCTTGGACCACAACTAATTCTCCACTGGCTGTCTCAATATGAGTTTTAACAAGTGTGGAGAGATTGTTAAAATCATGAGGATCATGGGTCATGGTGTCAGTTGCCCCACAATCAAAAATCCACTAATCAGATTTTTCTGGGCTGGTATCCTCCTCTCTTATTTTACCTCCATGAGTAACTGCGGCTCTTCCATGAACGACTTGCAGTTTTGCTTCTTCCTCTCTTCTAGTGTCACCATTACAGTTACAAATGGTTTGTGGGATGCCCACAACAGTGGCAGCCTTGCGATTTTTTTGTTTAAAATCTTCCCACCATTCGAGATTACTCACGATTTTGAAGCAAGTCTCCTTGGTGTGTTTCTTCATTCCGCAATGAGTACAGTGGAGGTGGCTTTTGTCTTCCTTGTCTCGTTGTGATGAACGTTGTCCGACAGTTTTTGGGCGAGTCCATCCCTGTCCCTGTTTCGGTGGTCTATTTCTTGCGGTTAAGCCGATTCCGACCTCCCATAATGATGTGTTTTCTTCTCTACTGGTGGTAGGCTTTAGAATTTGGAGTCAGGCCACCTCCCTTCGAACAACAGCATAGGCGGACTCTACTGAAGGGGTCTTCTCTTGCATCAAAAGATTTCTTCTGATGACTTCAAATTTTTCATCTATCCCTGTTAGGAACTGATATAGTCTCTATTCTTGTTTAATTTTGTTGAAGGTTGTAATATCATCTAAGCATTTCATAGGGTTCGGTTGCTTTTTGTCAATTGTCATCCATATAGCTTGTAATTTGTTCCAGAAATCCTCTAAGGTGTCCTTTCCCTGTTTCTATGTGTTTGATTTTCGGTATAAATCATAGATTTGCATCGGGTCTGTGCCGCTTCCATAGGTAGTAGCCAATCCCTCCCATAAAGCCTTGGCGGTTGGGAACTGGGAAACATTGTTTATCAAACTAATCTCAATATTTTGAATTATCCAGGTGAAGACAGTTTGGTCTGTCTGTTCCCATTTTTCATATGTTGGTTCTATCTCTTTTGGTAGCGGAGGTATACCTGTCAGATGACTCTTCTTTCCTCTACCACCGATAGCTTTCTTCATGAGTGTTGCCCACAATGAATAATTGTCTCTATTTAATTTGAAACCAGTTGACAAATTGTCAATATTGGATTGTGTTTGTTGAATCCCTAGGCTATTACGAAGCATATTTGCAATTTGCAAAGTCAGCTCATTAGTAATGGTTGAGGAGTTATTCTGGTTTTGATTCATGTTGATGCCAATTTCATCCTCTGAAAATGACATTTTTGGTTTTTTGGTGTTTTTCGGCTGTGAGGGGTAATGGAACAATGATGTTGGTTTTTAAGTTTTCAGGATCTAACACCGCTCTGATACCATGATATCGAGGGTTAAAAAAGGTTGGATAAGGATATGATAACTGAACAAAGAATATGATAACATGGAAGAAGGTTTTTTTTATTGAATGTGTATCTCTTTGTTTATAATAGCTCACTTAATATAAAATTTTAGGAAACTAAATATGGAAATTATTCTAAATAAATACATTTGATATTCTCTGATATTTTACTGATATTCTCTGATACTCCCTTGATTATCTTTAATATTCTAACTGTTTATTTGATACTCCCTTGATTGTCCCTCTGATATTCTTACCCATATTCTTTTATATTCTCTTGATTATCTCTGATATTCTACTGATTTAATTTGTTTTCATAATAATAATATTCTAACATTTTGTGTGTTTGTTATGTATGTTGCGCGTATGGACATTAAGTCTGAGGATGTTCGATCCCAATAATTTGTATTTTATTTAGAGATACTTGTATGATTGGAATGTTTGTTTGTAGTGCTTGTAAGATTGAAATGTTTGTCTATATTGAAATGCTCTTTGTGTATAGTTTGATATATAAAAAATATGTTTGAGTATTGAGTTCGAGGATGTTCGATATCTGACAATTTATATTTAATTTGGTCATTGAGTAATGTATATGAAAATATTTCACTAAACATAGTGATAGATCGAAGTTGGATAAATGCAAGTCGAATCAGTTATATGTACGAGAAAGGTGCGTGAGATTTTTTAAAATTTGTTAAACAGAATGGAACAGGACTAAATGGAAGATATTATTATTCCTATGTGAATGAGTGAATGAAAAAATATTAAATATTGAGTTGATACGAAAATATATTTTTTGTGATGATTTCTTGACGAACTATATTATCGACTTCACATTAACATTTTCACATTTTGTGATTTTTTTTTTTACATTAAATGAATGTACCACAAATTGTTCATAAAATTAAACAAATGAAAAAGTTGTATTTGTTAGAATATCTTCGAACAATCAAAGTGATTCATTGGAAAAAAAAATAGTCAAAAACATTTATTCGTTGTAGACTTACAAAAAGTAATTCATAGCCGATCTTCTATTTATTTATTTTAAAATTAGATGTAACAAATTAAAATCTTCAAAAGAAATTTGAAGTGAATCTTATAAAATGGAAAAAGAATAGATATAGTTGAGATTAAAACTCGTACTTGTTACATTTATTATGGTCTTGAATAATATCTTTAAACGTGTTTTAACATTAACAGGACATCAAAATTTTATTCTTATATTTTATAATTTTATGTTGTCACACTTTATGTCTCTTCTACAATGTTTATATATGAAGTAGTTAACTATACGAGAATAATGTTTGTTTCTAGTGTGCCTCCAATGGGTAGATGAAAGTGTTGAAGAGAAAAGAAAAAATGGTGAAAGGAAGCGAAATGGACGGTGTAGAAGTACCTGAAGCAGTGATAGAGACTCTGAACCGCACTTTGGAAAGCCTTCAAGAGCTGGAGACCGAGTTACCCCAATTTCTGTCTCTCTCTGACCCTGACTTTCTCGCTCAATTGCCATATCTCGAACGCGCTCACTCACTCTTCTCCCTCGCCAAACTCGCTTCCACCCTCTTCTCATGTCTGCTCTTTTCTTCCCTCAAAACAATAATCGCACACCCCTTTTTTCTTAATTTACCTATTCCTCTTCAATTCAGTGTTTTTCTCTTTTTCCTTTTTGTCTTCAGTGAAGTTGAGGTGCAGAGGGGTTAACCCGAATGACCATCCTGTCAAATCCGAGCTTGTGAGTTTTTTTATCTGTAATTGGTCTTCTTGGCATGTTTTAAATTGTGTTGCATGGTGCTTTTGTTGTTCAAGTATCGCCCTTTGGTGATGTCTTTTTGCGCTGTGTTGCTTGGTTATGATTTTGCCTTTTTGTTCCCCCAGGACAAGATAAACGTGTTGCAGAAGAAATTGGAGCGCTTTCCGCTGTTGAGTGAAGGTACTTCATGTGATTTTAGCCATTTGTTTAGTTTTCAAGTTGAGAATGAATGGTCCATGCTGGATTAATTTGAGAACATGTCTTTCTTTTTTGGGGGATTTAAGGTTTTGTTAGCAGGTTTATTTTCTTTTTTCCAGTTGTCTGATTTTAGAATTTGGTTGTAGTAACTTTGTTTGAGATCCATATTGACCAGAAATAAAGTTAATTTACAATATATAATTAGGATAATCCTCTCCTCTTAAGTTAGGTCTAAACTCAATTCCTAATATGGTATAGAGTCTCTTCTAATGAGGTTTGTTGAAGATTTGTTGAACCTATTGTAGAGATCAGTTTAGAGTTCATAAATGGAGACAATTATCACTATATAACTTTTCCTGTATCGGAATGAGCATCATCCCCTTAAGTTTTTTGTACTTATAAAAAAAATGATTGCACTGGAGGATTTGGATTTTGAATACTCTCTCTTTTTAACACTCCTTATCTCGCCTTGCATGTGTTTCATTTTGAACCTCATGTCTGTCTGTGAAGAAGTGGTTGTTTCTTGCAGCACAGGAGCAAGACATGAGGGACATAAATGGAGAGGAGGGTCTAGAGTTGAACTATGAGGAAGGGGCTGGTCAAAAGAGGAAGTATCCATATTCTGAAGAACCATCTGTTCAAATTGATCATGTGGAGTCCCTGAAGAAAGTAAACGAGGAACATCTCGGTTGTAATAGTGAAAATGTTAAGGGAACAGTAGTAATTGACATTTCAGATGATGACGATGATGAGGTACTTGAACCTTAGTTTTTCCAAATCCTGGTAGAGTTTCTATGATGTCCTTGTTACTATGCAACTTTGTTGGCTTCCAATTTTTATGTATTTTATTAGAGTAACAGCATTGTGATTCATGGTGTTAAGAATTTACTTTCTGTCAGTAGAATAAGGAATTTTGAACCAACACTATTATCTGGTTTAGGATGTTCGCATACGATCCACTATATTTTAACCAACAAGCTTGAAATATGTCAGTTGCAGTTAATTATTGGAGTGCCCTTATACTTTTTACTGATATTTAATAGTTGAAGTTGGATATTTAGTTTTTCAAATGTCTTCATATATGTAGATCATTCTCATGATCCACTTGGATTTACTGTAACTTAACCTATGTAAATTTTTGAATGCAAAAAATTGGTAATATCAATTTTAAAAAGTACTAGTTCAGAGAAACAGGGGGTAATTCGAATACATGTTAACCTTGTTTGAACTGTTAGTAGTGTAACAGATGGAACACGGTCTATTTTTGCTCAAGTTGCATGTATGGTTCAACTCTTAAACATTATTTGAAGTTTTATGCAGAATAGTACCAACCCAGCTAACATTGGGGTTTGGTAGTCATAGTTGTTGACATTGGATGAGAGGGTGGACACATGTTATTTTCTAAATACTACTAAATAAGAAAGTATCTAATAGTTAACCTTGTTAAAATGTTGATGCTGAATAATGTAAAATGCAAGAGGTAAGGTTTCTATTTTACTTCCTCAATGACTCCAACATGACAACGTTGCAGGGTAGTGGATCATAAACTTTTAATTATACATAACTCAAACCACTAACAATGTCCAAGGTGGATTTTTTTTGGACAATTAAACATGTTACAATGAGATCAAGGGTTTTATGGCATCATTTCATAATCTTATAGTTTTGAAGTAGAGCAATGGATCTAAAATCATAGATTGTATGATATTTGAATGTGGAAGCAGAATAAAAGTTCAATATTTTAAAATGTATTTGAAACCAGTCATTATGTTCTAGCAAGATTTGGTAAAACAGTTTCCTCAATATTTTTTACTAGAATTTCGTTCCCTTCTGATTTACAACTTAGATTTAAGGGAAGATGATTCCTGGTCGTATATATGAAAGCCCCTATTCCCTGGCTGGTTTTGAAGCAAATTGTTATGTGTGTCACGTTTAAGTAAAGTTTGTTTGTCTATGCATAAGAAGAAAAGAAAGTATGAATATAATTAATTCGTTCATTTATTATTTTATTTTTTTATTCATCAGTAATCCAAGTATCCATTTACCAGTAAACTATACAACAAAGGAAATATGAGAATTTGTTCCTGTAAAAGGACAAATATTTAGGAATTCGTAGAAGCCTTTTCTTCTTTTATGACAAGTAATTGCTCGTTAGGGGGTGATTGAGTATTTCACTTTCTACATTCTTATATTAAGGTGCTTCTCTTTATGCCCTTGGTTTTTTGAGAATATCAATAAATGCATGGGAAAAGCTGCTATTGTGTTTGGTTATTTTATTTTATGATAATGATATAGGTTCCTTGGCTTCTTTATTACTATTATGTCAAAAAAACTAGTATGTCAAAACTTTATTATTATGATTTGCTTCTTTTTTATTAAAGTATATTATTACTATGATCTGCACCAAAAAATATTATGTGATGTATATATGTTATTAGTACATTCTTTAACTGAAATTCACTTTTATTCAAAGTTGTTGAAGTTTAAGTATGACTCACTCTTAATATACTCAGTTTATATAACCCTAAATCCACTTAATAAAAAAGGGCGCAAATCATAATACTAAGTACGATATAATTCAATAATGGCAAACATGAAGCTTATCTTTCCTTTACATTTCTATTTTGACTTTTGCTTTTTTTCTGCAGTATATGTGAATAATGGAGCCGTGCTTATGTAGACTTTTGGATGACTTTCTTCAATTCTTGGTGACACATACTCCTCTCAAGAGGCAAGTGATGCATGCTAAGTTTTCAAATTTGAAGAACGGTGCATCGACAGTTCCAATCGCCATTTGTTAGATTGACAATTAACGATTTCAAAATGTAACAGCCAGATTTTGAGATTATCAGCCTGCTCTTCCATTTTGAAAAAAGAAGAGGCAGAGTAACCTGCTTTCAACTTCTCTTCTATTTTTGTGCCAGGTCATTTTGAATGTAAAACAACAACACAAAAATTGTCCGAATAAAAAATTTGCTGAAACACTGGAAAATCGGAAACTAGCAGAACATATTATATATACTTAAAAAAATTAATCATATATTTCCTACAAAAAATAACACCACTTGACAATCACCTCACTGTGACTGTCTCATCCCACACACACACACACTATACTTAAGGTAACACCAACATAACATCCAAATAAAGAAATCAAACAATTTTCACATAGAAAGCCCCCAAATAGCAACCACTCCCAGAGCCACCATCACAATGCCCCCATGCAAAACAGTGGCACTGCTAGTAGGAGCGACAGCAGGACCTTCAAAATCAGCAGAAGAAGGTGCAGGAGCAGGTGCTGGTGAAGAAACCATGGCACTGGACCTTCCCCTTGGAGTCAAAACTACCACAACAAGCTTCTGACCCTTCTCACAGTGACCCTTTGCCCCACTGATGAAGTAGAATGGCCCAGGACGGTCAAGCTTCACCTTGGTGGTACTGTCACTATACACCTTTATGGGGTTTGAGATGCTGCAGTTTACATAGTCCTCCTTCCTCACTTGCAAAACTGAGTCTTTCCCACCATCATATTTCCAAACTGAGCACACAAAATTTTTATGAATGTGTCAAGATTAGGATTTCCTCACATTACAAAACTTTACACGCATAGTCCACGTGTCACTCCAGAAATGAAAATTGATTAAATTGATTTTTATCATAAGAATTCTAAAAATCATACCCCGGTTTCGTTCAAAACATAAAAAAAAAAAAAAAAAAAAAAAAAATCATTTTTTTAATGGTTGCTAGTGTGATCAATTCTTTCAGTATAGCATCAAGATCTTCTAAAGGTAAAAAGAAAAGATTTGGGAAATGAAGGTAGAAAATAGTTACCAAGAAAGTCCCCAACTTGGAAACGAGACCTTTCTGCCCATTGGTTAAGTGAGTCTGATTGAGAGGCTGGAACCTTCCAAGCATCAGTCTTACCTCCAACCAGTATCTCCCTGGCTACAGAGAGACCAAAGAGGAGGGAGAAGATGAACAAAAGAGAAGCAGACATTGAAGAAAAAGAAGCCATAATTCCTTATTACTATTCCCTTTTGAGTCTCAGAGATAGAGAGAAAAGAAAGGAAGAGAATAAGAAAGATGGAGTGAAGCAGAAGAAGCTTTGATAGTGTGGTATTTAAGGTTGTGGAGAGTAGAAACTAGCCGTTTAGTGACATTGGGAACAGTAATGTTCACTGCAGAGATGGAGCATGACGTGGGGTCCACCAAGTTTTGTTTTTGTTGTGACGTGTTTGGCTGCCCTCTGAATAGTAACGGTCAAAAAATACTTATAATGGTAAAATTAATTAGAATTTTGGAAGCTAGTGCAGGGGTCTCTGTCTGCTGCAGGGTGTCTGTGGCAAAATTATGGAATTCTTCTGAAATTGAATCCAAAAAAAGGAGGATTGAAACGGTGAGTTTTGTCTCAAAACACCGCACACTTGTAACATTTTCTACATCAGTTTTTACCTGAGATAAAAACAACATTTTGAAATAAATTTTGTTAATATAAATTCTTTCAAGGTGAAGAAAATAATTTATGGAAACGAAATTTTGTTATTTAGTATATTTTATTTATTTTATCAAAATAAAATGATTAAATACAATATTTAGTATACGTTATATTGAAGTTATGTGTGATAAAAGAGTTTATTATATAAGATTAAACATTTTAAATGTTTACAGCCTAACTATACCTAGAAAGTATACGAGTATTTACTCTCTTTTTTCTTAAATTTATGTGGGAGTTTCCTTTCCTTCTCTCTTAGTTCTTTTCTTTTTTTTAATTCTATATCTTTTATTATAAATGTTGTGTTGTGATTTTAAAGTAGGAGTTATTTCCAACTCTCTCTTGTGTAATTTTAAAGTATTATTACACTAAAAAAGTAATTTTCTGATTGTTTATACCAAATACTATTTATATATATATATATATGTGTGTGTGTGTGTGGTGGGGGGAGCAACAAGTGACAATTATTCGATTTGACACGTCAATGCTTAATATAAATCTATTAATATGTTCTCATGATATACATTTCTTCATTAAGTGACTCACTTCTATTTCTTTATAATTTTAATTACCTGCCCTCCTTATTTATTCATAGTTTTTTCCTCTTTATCTTTCATTTTAATTAATATGTGGATGGCTTTTTAAAAGTCAAATCATAATATTCTATAAACAATATATTATACAAAGAGTGCAAATAAAATGAATTATATGAATACAAATAATTATTTTTAATTTCCTAAACAAATAGTCACGTATATATAAATAGCATCTGCCCAAACTCTAAAAACAAGAATTCTGGAGTTCTTTTTCTGATAAATTATTGGGTTTTATTTTTTATTTTTTTTTCAAAAAGCAGTGTGGATAGTGTTTTATCAATGAAATAAAATATTTTAATAATATTTTAGGACGAAAAAGAGAAAAAAATTATTAAAGGTGAAAAATTTTAAAAATATTAAAGATGATAATAAGAAAAAAAAATCCTAAATTAAAAATAAAATTGATTTATTGTAACCAAAAGTATAATTAACGCAGAGAGAAAAGCCGAAGATAGGTAAACCCACGTCAAAATCAAAGTGAAATTGGGCAAGTACCCATGGATTAATCTTTTTTTTTTTTTTTGCCTAAATAGAAATAGATCAATCTAATAATTTTTTCCATCAATAATAGCACGAATATTTTAATTCACGAGATAAAAAATACAATTATAATCTCTTAGGAACAGAATTTAATAAATAAAACATTTGATTTTCTTTGAACATGGTTTCAGATTGTTCAGTCGCATGAATGGGAAAAAATAAAGTAAAACCATGCACTAATTTCCTTATTCCCAAAGAATGATGGTTGATCTTATTTTTCACATACGTGTTGCTTGTACTTTTTCCTCAACTATTAAAAAAACATATTTTTTTGTTTGATTATAATCGTGGTCCTATATTTCAGGAAATATGTAATTTTCATTTTAGTTCTTAAAATTTTTATGCAATTTTAAACTCTTAATTTTTAATTATTCATAATTTTATGTACTTTGGAGTTCAATTACCTTTTAAATCCCGTAAACAAATTATGATTGTCATGCCCTTTTTTTTTCCCTAATGTCAATGTATTATGTTTAAAATAATAGAACAAACTACGAATAAATTAACTAAAATTTGATAATATATATAATTAAAATTTAAAAAATTAAAAATTAAAATTATGAAAAAATAAAAATGATAGATTTTTAAAATATTAAGAACAAAATTACAATTAAGTTTTTCTTTTCTTTATTCGAATAACATAACACTTCTTCTCAAATGCTTTGAAGAAGTATAGAAATAATAAAAAAAATATATAAATATAAACCTCGCTTGGGTTCATGTGAAGCGCAATACCACTTACCAACAGCATTATGTGTACAAATTAATAATTTCCCAATTGAAAAGTGGTAGCATATGATGGTGTGTCAACTAGCATGCACACTAAATCTGGTGAACTCCACAGGGGCCACTTCAACGACACGTAGTGGCTACGTGTGGGGAAGACATCAAAGTTGAGGTCTTACGTGGCTTAAGAACATTTCATGGTTGATTTGAGACATCAAAGTTGGAGTGTTACCATGGCTGAAGAGGTGATAATAAGGACATCATAGTAATGTTTGACATATATAGAGAAGAGGTATGGGTGGAGGAAGAGTGGAAGAAAAAATGGATCCACAAAAAGCACAAGCAGAGGCCTCAAAGAGACCCCCAGGTCATGGTGCTACTGAAGTGCTTCATCAGAGGAAATCTCTTCCTTACAGCTACACCACAATGGCTGTAGCTGGTTTGCTAATTACAGCTGCAGTGGGGTACACTGTCTTGTATGCAAAGAAGAAGCCTGAGGCTAGTGCCAAGGATGTGGCAAAGGTTTCTGCTGGAGTTGCACAACCTGAGGACACTCACCCTACCAAATAGTTAACATCTACCTTTATCACATACTATACCACTTTTGTCAAACTCCCAATATGAAGTTCAAGGGCAGGGCTAATAACTACCCTTTGCATTTTCATTTTGTGTTTTCTTTCTTTGTGTGGGTTGATTTTTGAGGGGACTTGCAGATTATGCTCATGCAATTTTGCAATGCATAATGTACCGTTCTCTTTGTTCTATTTCATACATATGTCAGTAATAAATTGTTAATTACTTACAACTGGAGACAGAATTTTGTTCTGAAATTACACCAATTAGTATATACGCTTTTACCCTTTACTTTTAAAATTGTCAAAATTGTCAAATATAAGACTGAATTCATGATATGTTAACACGTTTGCCAGTGCTGTTTGAGCATTCGTGATTGGGATTATCAGTTCCATTTCAGCCCTGCCATTGCCATGCCTAAATTCAACAAACAAGTTCCAAATTTTAGCTCGTTATACAATGCTTAAATACAACTTTTAACAAATAATGTAAATGCAGAGCAGAGTTATGTGATCAAATATAGAAGCTTACAAATAAAAGAGTATGGACAAAGGTTAATTCTTTTTCTTTTCTAGCCCTTCTTTCTTCTTTCTGAGAATTGATTAGTATTGATTAGTATGATGTGTATAATTAAAGGTAACGGTCAACGTTATTCCCTTGCTTTGTACTTGATTCGCTGCCTAAGCATTTATTTTGGTAACATTAAGCAACTATTTTGACACTAGAGTTGTTTAGAACCCGATATTCCTTTACTTATATTTTCTCCTTCGATGCTTAGCACGCAATCTAAGCAACTTCCGTGACGCTTTTTTGACACTCAGAACAGTTGCTTTGAAATGCATAAGCTAATCTTTAATCCTGTTATTCTTGTCAACAACTTAATGTATTGCTTGCAAAGGCAAGTATGAAAGCTAAACCTCAACGTATATAACTTTAGGTATCATCAGACAATGACCTCATGCAAATACCACAAATAGAATGGTGGCAGTGACCAATACACCTATTGCCTTGGAAATTTTCGATTAGAACAAACAATCTAAAACAGGAAACCCAACAAGGAATTTGCCAACTAAAGAATTTTGGCTAACACCTTCAATCATTTATCAAATGTGAAAAAAAAAAAACATCAATTCATAAATGCACCGCTGCAAAAGTGTAAAAAAAAAATATAAGACATAGGTGAGCGTAAAAACAAGATAAAAGTGGTTCAATTCAACAGATGCTCATGAATGTGCGAACTAGGTCGTTGGGATATCATTTTTATTACACCGCTAATAATAAAAAATCATCTGACAAGGAGCCAACTTGTGATTCTCCGAAAGTAACACAGAAAACAGCCAAGTTAGACTGTAGCGTACACCTTAAAATCTACACTTCGATAACTCAGGCAAGTAAAAGATATTGAAACACAAGAATAACGGTGTTGCCACAATTCAAAATTGTATAGAATAGGTTACATCTGATTCTGAACATGACAGCAGTACCTGAATTTGAAAATCCTTACACAAATGGTCTTCGTCCTTTAAGAAGTATAGCAGATTAATCCAACCCACTGATTGCTATAACTAATCAATCTTGACCGAGGAATAGATGAGCCTTGTGAACCAAAAGCATGCGTAAAATCCGATGGATCCAGTTACAACAAAGAAGGCATAGGAAGCTATAAGCATGTAACCGAAGTATAATAACCCAGATACCAACTTTGTGATTTCAAGCTTGGTGAAGAAGTAGAATGTTGCATAAAGAAAGAGATACAGAGCAGAAGAGCCAGATGTGAGGTAAGACCGCCACCACCACAAGTAATCCTCACTGCACAACTGGAAGTAGCAGAGCACAATGGTTATTTCAGCACAAGTGACAATGAGGATGGCAAAGACCAAGAAGAGGAAGCCGAAGATGTAGTAGAACTGATTCAACCATATTGAAGTGAGGATAAAGAAGAGCTCGATGAAAACAGCTCCAAATGGAAGTATTCCTCCGATCAGAATTGAGAAGATTGGATTCATGTACCATGCCTGCTCAGGGATCTGCCTTGGGATTTTGTTTGTCTTCACAGGATTCTCAATTGCAGGCTTCTTAAATCCAACATAGGCACCAACAAAAACAAGTGGAACTGAGATCCCAAACCATAAAAAGATCAGGGCAAACATTGTTCCAAATGGCACTGCTCCAGACGATTTTTGTCCCCATATGAGAGCATTTAATACAAAGAAAATGGCAGAAACGATTGCAGGGAACATGATTGCAGTTTTGAGGGCAATTTTCTTCCACTCTGCTCCTTTGAACATTTTATATAAGCGGGCTGAGGCATAACCAGCAAAAATCCCCATGAACACCCAAAGCAAGAGCATGGCTGTCATTAGCCCACCTCGGTTTGAAGGAGAAAGGAACCCCAGGACAGCAAACAGCATTGTTACTAGTATCATTCCAAAAAACTGAACACCAGTTCCAACATAAACACACAGCAAATCTTGGTTGTTTGGCGGCCTAAAAACATCACCATGGACAAGCTTCCAACCAGTCTCTTCCTGTGCTTCTTCTTGGGTTTCTAATTCATTGTACTTTGAAATATCACGGTAAAGTGTACGCAGCATTATCATTGCTACCATGCCCGAGAGAAAGAGAACAATCATCAATGAATTCACAATTGAGAACCAGTGAATTTGGTCATCACTCATCAGCAAATAAGCATCCCATCTTGAAGCCCACTTCACATCGCTCTCCTACATGCAGGAAAAGGTAAAAGCAGGTCAAAGAAGATGAAAAAAGATGAGAATAGTGGGATTAAGATGACTTCCCTTGGTTGGAAGAAAGCATAAAGAAATTAAGTTACGAGAAGGAAAATAAAAAGAAAAAATATATTAAACTAGACAAACAGCCTATTAAAACGATGAATATTATTTGCTTGGACATAATTCATAAATGAAAACTACTTGGCTTATGCCCACCACTACCCATCACTGAGTACCAAAGAAAGCATACATGTATTGTTTAATAAAAATAAACTCACCTGGAATTCAACATCATAAGTGAAGATAATTTCCTTGTTCTCTTCGACCTCCTGAGGAGTGTTGGAATTAACAACTGTGTGTTTAGCATGAGGGTCACAGGTTGTCAAACGGGTGGCCTTCTCATCCCAATTCCCTTCATATTCGTGTTTAACACTGCACAGCAACATTCATATTATTAGGAAAATCAACATTGCTTACAAACCACGACTGTTAAATGGAATAACTTATCAAACAAAGCAAGCACAAAATTACTGACCTGAATGGTTTGACCTCAAAGCCCACAATTCTAGCAGATTCAGTTAGTGTATCTCTGTGATATTTGACCGTAAAAGCCAAATGGTTGTGAATAAAATACTTCTCCTCCTTGCTCTGTGTATTTCAACAAAGTAAGTACAAGAAAACACATGGCATTCACAACAATAAACATAGTTCTAAAAAATGTAGACCATACCCCAGTATACTGCCCTTTGAGTCCAACATGGAAACCAAGTTGATAAACAGTGGAGTCCGGTTCCACCCGTTTTATGGGAACAACCAGAGGAAGGTTATCTAGGATCCTGCAAGTAAAAAAGGCAGGTTAGAAGATGTCAAGATTGTGGCAGAGAAGTGGAATAAAAATATATGAAAATTATTGAACCCCATACATGTTTACTCGATACTCATCATCAATCTTCTCTTTGAACTCCTTTGCAGTTTTGGCATCAAGTTTAAGCTTACACACAATATTGCACATTTGTGGTTCACGCATTTTAAACTGCAAATATGTCACTCAGTAAATAAGTTGACAACCATAACATAACATAATTATCCAGGCCAGAATTAGAAGTCATATAAAACATACCACATATCGAGAATTTTCAATGCGATCACCACGAAGCACTTCTCCAAGATTTTCAGCACTATCCACTATTTTCTCTGGTGGACAGAAAGGAAGAGAATAATATGTATATGGAAGCTGAGTCTTCGTTGAAGTTAATTTGTTTACTTTTACTTGCAATGGATCTCCCTGCACCATATAAATAGACAGTCAGTAAAGAAATAGATCTATACATCTATTATCTGGATCTTCGTTATTATTAATTTAAAAAGTATGACTGGACAGCAAGAATACAAGGGCATAAAACAATACTAACAAGATAAATGAGGAAGTTCAAAAGCTTAATTACATATTAATTGTGTGCACCCTAAGGCATCTGATAGGTTGTTAAAAGAAAACATGAGGCAACAAAAACCACCCAAAGAAGAATAATTATTAAGTTTAGATGTCCGAAAAGAAACAAACAGAAGAGAAATATAACCAGAAACAACAAAGTGAAAGAACAAAGTACATTATTAGCAGATTCACAACACTGGGCCACAAGTGATTGTTGAGTTTAGGCATAAGAAAATCTAAATATTCAACTGCTAAGGAACAAAAAGTCACATTTAGATTCCCAAGAATCAGCTACCTATCAGCCTTGAACAAGATGCAAAGCCATTAGCGGGGCTATAAGTAGAATAACTTTTCATGAATTTGAGAAACAATACTCATAAAAGACAAAATTTGATTCTACACTCCTCATCAAAACAACACACAACAAGTATCACAGAGTGCGTGTGTATCTCCTGAGAGTGTAAGGAGTTAAACTTACGATATCAGTCAAAATTAGTTTCAAGTAAAACAATATTAAGCTGTTCTCAAACACTCCCGTTTGACCCCTAACTTCTTTAATCGTAAGAATAAATACATGAAACAACAACATAAATAGTAAACACACTAGTTACCATACCTATATCCAAAATCTACTGAGCATACATTTAAAAACCTTCATACTCTCCATGCCTCCACTTCAAACAGACTACTTCTAATTAAAGGAACATGGATACAACATTGGAAATTGAAAAATAAATTTGGGCACGGGCCAGAGACAAGACAAATTCTAAAACACGTGAGATAATACAATGCGTAAATTTAATCTTAAAACAAAAATAAAATTAAAATTTTAAATCACAGTAAAGAATTCATGTTTTAAACATGAGTAAAAGTCACTGTAGACATAATATAATAGAATGCTAAAACTCATATAATTGTTGTGGCATTCCAATTACTATTGATATAGATTTTAAGAAACAAAAAGTAAAAACACAAAAATCAAAAGATACAACTAAGTACTTGAAGCGTCCATGGAATATCTAACAATAAACATGAGCCCAACACAGCTAGCATTTAGAAGTCTCCATGCTTCTTACATTACAAGTTGAGCTTAAATTCCATCAACCGACAACGCATTATTCGACAACAGAGTCTAACATTATCACAGAGACTAGAACGGATCAAATCATCAAAAATGCGTGACATGCACCAGATCGAAGTCAAATTAACGAACACAATGTTAACAACAACACTTCCACACACAAAAGGCGCCGAAACAATAATAGCGCAATGTCGGCAAACTATCACTCAGAAAATGCAAACAACAACCGGAAATCACAGCCTAATAAAGAAGAACAATAAGAAACAATGTGAAACGAATATAATATCGGTCATATTCATCTCAGATCTCGGATTCAAATGCAGATCGAGCGGTTACGAAGCGAATAAACGATAAATTTCAAAAAACAAAACAGCGCGTGAAATTGAAATGGAAATGTAGATGGAGTGAACCTTCTGGAAGTCCTGTGGAGCGACGCCGGGGAGGTAGAAGCAGAGTGCGCCATGGATGAAGAGCGAAAGAAGAATCGCAGAGAACGCGAGGGACCTCCAAAACGCCATGGCGTTTGAGATCGAAAGGACAGATAGAAAAAAGAGAGAACGATAGATCTGTGTGAGGCCTTTCGAATTGGTATTGTTACGTTCGTTGAAAGCAGAGAGTGATATAATAAGGGGTGAAGAACGAGGTGAAGCTTTCTCTCCGGTTACTCATGGTACGGTTATTACTTCATTCTCCTCACTGATGTCGCCACGTCACTGCTTCGGCTAGAAGTGAGGGCAGGATCGGAATTTTGTCTTTCATGTGACTGTTGATCAAAGGGAAAATTAGAATTAACTTGTCAATGCTTCTTCAAGCCAGATCTGTAGGAATGGTAAACACTACTTTTATGTTCCTTCAAAGAAAATATTTTATTATATAGAAAATGTTTTTTTAAATGAAAATTAACAAATGAGATCTGAAAAGTTTCTTATATTATATGATAAAACAAAATAGAGCTTGATAAGGAAGCAAGTTTGGTAAAGATTTTAACTAGTGTAGTTTTATTAGCACGGTGAGATTATTAAAACCTTAAGCTAAACCAATGCTGTCGGCAACAATAGGGATGTGTTCATTCATTAACTCCCTAAGCAAAAACTAAACCTCGTTTAATTAAAATCATTATACTAATTACTTATGGTGAGATATTGAAATGTCTCAGATGTTGTTAGGTTGGGTTGTCACTTCTCATGAAAACAAAGTTTCATATGCATTTTATTCATAGCTTACCTATTATTCCTGTTAAGGTAAGTGATGAGGAAAGAAACATAACCAAAAAAAAGTATAATTGGTCTGTATTAAGGTGTAGTTAAAGAAAATGGGGTTTTCTTAATCTTAATTTTTTGTCTTAAACTTGAAAAAGAAATTGTTCGTTTTCCACGTGTAAGAAGAAGAAAGTACTTTGGTTGCCACCGACAAAGTTCCAGCTCAGTTAGTGAGGTGCATCTTGGCTGCAACGTAGTGGTTACGGTCAGAATAAACAAATAAAATGAGTCTATCTACATATAAGATTTATTTTATATATAAATTACAAAATAATTTTTTTTAACAAATTAAGAGTAAGTTATAATTATTTTATTTGTAAACTAATGTATAAAAGCTATTTCATTTTTTAACTCGTTTTTTATTTACTTATAAACAAATTTTAGTTTATAGAAAAAAGTTTGTTTTTTTTTTCTCGTAATAGTTTTTGTGGAGAAGTTTTCTCAAACATATCCTAAGTGAAACATTTTCTATAAATTAGTTTATATAACTTAAATTTAACTTATAGAGAATTGCATTTCACTTATTCTATTTTTTTTCTCCTGAATGTGTTCATGAAGATTTGTGGATAATTTTACATATATATATACTTATTAGAATAAAGTAATAAATTCAAACTAATGAATATGCATTAGTAAATTATTACAATAACACATTGCTAATAATTACATTATTTACTCGTTAATTATTATATATGTAATTGTTATTGATGATAATATATATATATATATATATATATATAATTATTGTTGATATGATACCTTTTGTGGGCCGCATCTATTGCTGGACTCGCACTCCAAACCATGTTACATCTAGATAAATAATAATAAAATATGTATTAAGTTTTGTATGTTTAAATCGATAAAATATAATAGAAATAAATGTAACTTATTTTTACCTTTTTTTTTTTTTGTTCTAAATTAAGAGGAATAGGAAAAGAATTAAATTAAACACTATTTTATTGTCAGAAAATATATCATATTCAAATGATAGAATTATGGAAGTTTTATTATCGTCTTTTTTCTTAACTCACCCACTTTGAATACCCAATATACCGTTACTTTGGAATCTGGGATGTTAAAAAACTAAATTAAATTGAAAAAATAGTGAAGTAAACTCGGCTAAATTATAACTATAATATTTTATTTAAAATTAAACTAAATCCTTTTTCAAGAAGCAAACTACTGAAATATTATTGCAATGTACTACTTAAATTATTATAAGAATTACAAAATATATTTATGTAATCGTCTATTGTGCAATTGTTATAGTTGTTTTCTTAATTTAGAGATTAAGTAGTCAAAAGTAATTTTTAGTATTAAATCCCCCGAACGTAACATTAAAAGAATAAAAAACATAACATAAAATGTTGAAATATAATTATAAGTTATTAGATATAAGGCATATATTGTTGATAGATTTACGTAACATAGTTCATAAGAGTCACAAAGAGATTAGAAAATAATAATAAATCTTTATTAAAAAAATGTTGATGGATAAAAACGTTATTATTTTATTTAAAGATAATGAAATCTGAAGATAAAATTAGATTTAAGGATTGTGTTGTCGTATATTTGTGAATACTTTCCTTTCCTTCTTTTTGTTGGGCTTTTGATAATGGTTGCGTCAAGTTCATCTTGCATAGTTATATGAGAGAAGGAACAACCTCTCGAAGCAAATTGAAAATATTGTCTTCTTCTCCAACAAAACTCTTCCCAGTCAATGTTCTACGATTTCACCTTTTTTCTTCTCCAATAAAACTCTCCCTTTCACGACTTCAAAACCGGGGAGATCTCAAACAACAAAAACTGAGCCAAAATCCATAAAGAGAATGACACCACCTTCAACCCAAAACTTTAAGACATTGGGTTTATGGGTCTTCTACATTCATGTTTCACGACAGTACTTCGATTCGACCTTTCTTTGTCGTCCTATACAAACTCATGTTCTTCGAAAATCTAAAATCTTAAATCTTATCACTCCATTTTTGTATTGATGTTCCTTTCATGGTTTAAATTTCAATGTCATTGTTTTGGAATCTCTAATTATTACAACTCTCTCCCAATTTTACTGTAATCACGCGTATCTCCAAACGTCCTCCACATACGTGCGGATGTCAAACAATTTTTATTTAAATTTACTTAAAAAACAATAGAATATATAATACAATTTTAACCTTACACACATAAGGAATGTATGCCAAGTCACAATTGTCAAAAAATAATAATTTTTGAGGAGTTGTCAAATAATTATTTTCCTAATATATAATAGTATTATTTTCCTAATATATAATAGTAAGAAAAGGCACTTCATATTTTTCTATATTTAAAAGAAAATGAAAAATATAATGATGATTACATAAAATTTGCACAGGGTGATTTGCGGAGTCTAATGTGTAGTTATTTTTAACATATGAGTAACTTAATTTAGAATACGATTAAAAGTAATAAAGAATTAAGGTCATACCTCAATTAAAATTAAATCACATGATTTTTATTTTGTTATCTATTTTTTATTATAATTTATGAGTCCTTCTTAAATTTAGTTTTGAACATTATAATAGCGTATGATACAATCATATTAGTTTCTCATCTTAATATATTATTTCATCTCTATTTAAGAGTAAAATAAATAAACTAAATTAATAATACAAAAGACATAAGAAAATATGTAATTACATTTTCTATAAACCTTTTTACTAAATTTATTTTCTTTATTGAAAAAAGTATTCTAAAAAAATAAAGATTTATTTCACATAAAGAATAAGAAAAAATAGATATATTATTTTTATATTAGTTCATTTTAATTGTCCAAACTATATTTAGTTTTTCCAAATTTTTAAAGTTTTACAAAAATACAAGAGCATATAAAAAATATGTCTCGTAATTATTTATGGTCAAACACTTAGTATTATTTTTATTTGTTTTTCCTAACAATTTTATTAAATATTCATTAAGAAGTAGTTTCTTCAAGTTGTACACTCTTGTATGTAGATTTAAAGGAGGAATTACAAATCAAAGTGTCTTAAATAGTCAAAGATACAGGTTACTCTCAAAATTCTAGCAAGATACTAAAAAAATACAATTTCTAGAGAAGTTTGATTTCCTATAACGAATTCTTAGATAGTTTTTGCTTTTCTTGTTTATTTATGTAAGGTAATTATTGCAAGATATTGAATGTATCCTTTTGACTATAATATGCAAGAAAGTTGATGATGATAGAAAAAAAATCATTATAGTAAATGACATTCAATGCGGTTCATCAATTAATTTATAATATAGTATAGTTTTGTTTGTTTTGTTGTATTAGGTTGATTGTCTTTAACTTTGCAAATGAATTTATATGTAAGAAAGGATATATGTTTCTTCTTCAAATTTTTTTCTTGAAAGTGCTCTTTTTATAATCTTTAATTCAACATATTGTCTTAAAAATTAATTCACTTTTCATAAATATTGGAGAAGACAACATAGAACATTACAAAAGATAATATTAAAAACGCATACTTATAATTACACTTTGACTCTACTAAGACTATGTTTTGTTAATGTATGGATGATGTTTGTTTTTTCTCGTGCTCAAATAATGTTAATCTTTATATGGTACTTCATTTATTGTCTTAAAACATGTTTATTTGTATATTATTATTTAAAAATAGATTTTAACTATATTTTTATTTAATGATAGAGTTTATAATAAAGTGAGATTTACACTCCATTTATATATTATAATTTGACTATATTTTTAGTCCATCATCTAAATAATAAACATCTCAAGTATGAGATTAGATATTTGTGAATGGTCCAATAAAAATAGATGTTTGTGAGTTTGGGGTATGGGCAAATCCATTACCCAATCCACTAAAAAAGTATCCGGTTAGGCTTAGCATTTTTTTTATGTTAAACTCAATCAAATCAACCCACAATTGAAGAGGTTGGATTATGTTGGGTCAATATTTTGAAAAAAAAAATCTTTTTTTTATAAAAGTTGTCATTTTCAAGTATCAAACTAATTAAAAAAAATAAAATCTTTACAAAAATTAATTTAAAACTTTAAGTTGATAAGTTTATTCATAACAACTTGTCCAAATCAACTCAAGACATGAAAAGAAAAATAAAATATAATTTGTCCATAACACAAATATAAGAGTGAGTCTTGGATTGGATCTCAGATTATTCTTATTAAACTCATCACCCAACTTATATAAGAGTGAGACAACTTATCGAGTTTGAGCAAATAATTAATGAAACTCAACTCAATTGTCAACACTCAATTTAATTTGAATAATTAATATTTTTTCCTAAAAAGAAATTGATTAAAATAAAATAGCATTAGTTTTAATATACATACAAACATATACACATAAAGAAAGAAAATTTTAGAATGTTGAAAAGGGAATAAAAAGAGATAAGATTGAAAAACATAAGTAGAAAAAGTATTTTGATAATAAAAAAAATATTTGACAAAGATTCAAAATTTAAAAAATATATATTTCAGTTTTGTAAGGCTTTTAATTTTTGATAAAAGAATAAAATAAAACTCTCCTCGTCTTTTTTTTTTACTCGCTTGCTCGTGCTCACTTTTTGTTAGGGTTGAGCCCGTTAGACTATTTTTTATACTATTTATCTAACCTAGGCAGCATAATATAAAA
>Ga0209700_104522_pt1 | contig 24927 bp, 9 predicted proteins | sample SiratroredBW_FD_187528 | JGI IMG/M metagenome (GOLD analysis project Ga0209700, IMG submission 187528) | Root nodule microbial communities of legume samples collected from California, USA - Siratro red BW (SPAdes) (version 2) | ecosystem: Host-associated > Plants > Roots > Nodule | place: USA...
AAAAAAAAAATAAACTTTTATTTTTTTTTAAATTAAAAATAAAAATTTTTTTTTTTTTTTGTCTAATTGGGTAAAGTCATACGTTTGGAAAAGCTTTTTCACAATTATTTTCAAGAAAGAAAGAAAAAAAAAAATCTGTTTTTCGATAAACTAGTTTGTATTAGTCGGTTTATGAAACTGATTTCCTTTTAATTTGTGCAACTAAACATAAGCTAATTTTGTTTAAAAAAATTGATTTGATTTTTTTCTATTACTTCTCTCTTAAAAATTATATAGAAAAACTTCTTCTGAACAAGCTCATGGAGTCATGCTCACGAACAATGACGCATAAATATTGTTCAACGATGGACCATCATTATGGTACGTGAACAAAGCACAACTACAAGTTATGGGAGGTAGATACCGCACAGTGGCGGTCTGCTACAGTATCAATAGTTTCTGATATTGAAAAATAATTCTACGCAAAAAAGTATTGCGTAATAGTTCTGCATCACCATGTGACCGGTAATATCTGCTAATGCTCGCACATGCTTTCAAATAAAATAGTGAAAAATATCATCATAACTCTTCTATCTAGATACTGGTTTATATGTAAAAGTTTTCCATGTACAAATGGAAATAGTTTATAAATAAACCCTAAACTCAAGTAACACCAGCGGCAAAAGTAAACAGCCAAACAAGTTTTTCTGGACACCAGTTATGACAAAATACAATTCTCTTTTGATGCAACAACAAAGTTTGTCCTTTCTGTGCTTTTAATAACTGGAAAACAAAATTTAGTGACAAGTGTGTGTACGGTGTGCCTCTGTTCAGACATATGGCATGTGAAGATAATTATTGATTATTCGTCTCGATCATTCTAATAATGCATTGAAAAAACGTTCCTGTGTATTGCTGCAGAATGGGTTCTCCAACCCATTTTGGAATAGCTAATAGACCAACAATCTAAAATAAATGATCAAACTTTATGAGGGAACAACAATCAGTAGACAGAAGACATGTTCATCTTGATAATTATATATAAATGTTGATGTTACTCCACTAATATAAACATCAAATAAACTAAATGAATAGGACTAAATACAAAATCATGTAAAACTACGAAGGCTCTCTACAGTCTCAGAAAAGTATATATAGAAATAGAATGATCCATATTGCCATAGAGAATATAGCAAAGATATGAACCCAAAACAGTACAGCTGCTGCATCCTTTCCACATCCTCTTAAACTAGCAACAGCTCCTGTGAGGAAGTAAAATATTGGTGTAAAAATCATCAGAAAAACACTTGTTCGTAAAAGTCCAACTTAACATGTTTTGTTATTTGTTAACTAGTATATATCAAAAATCTTGATTTGTGTGCTATACCTGCAAGAACAGACGTTGGCATTGAATGCTGAAGGAGCAGCACAAACCGAAACATCTTATCGTCAGGGGGAAGAAAACCAAGCTTGTCAGCCAACGTGACAATCCCAAGTCCAACAGGAGGCACTAAAAGTAACCGGGCAAAAATAATAGCAGCAGTTGTACGAAAACCAAGTCTTGAACTTCCAGGTCCTGCAGCCAAGACGAAATGATGGTTCATTTAGATGCTTCTGTCAAAAAGTCATTTGAATCTTACAAACATGTCAAGCAACAGTGATTAATTTAATGAGAACATTATGACATAAATTTACCATCAATAAGGTTGCCTCCCAGAGCCAACAGAATGCAAGGAATCATGGCCTCCCTGATCACCAAAGGGACTATTAGAATGTATCCACTATTTGTATTATAAAAGTAAATAAACTAAATTTCATAGCACACTCTAGATGAACATAAAAACATCCATTTTATTTAAATGGGCATACCCAAGAATCATGCAGCTGTCTGTGAAGAAGAACAGTGGAGCATCAGGTGTCAAGATCAGTCGCTTGAGAAATGGGACTGCCCCAAGTGTCATGGCAAGGATCTGCAAAACATATTCAATACTTCAATCAAAATCAATTCCATTAGTATGCCAACATGATACTGGCCTATTAACCATAATACCAGTAAACTAGTTCACAAGCATCTACTTTAACAAGTGACTTGTGAAGCATTTACTCTGCAAATTTGATAATTACGAAAGTAGGCAAAACCTTAAGGAAATCAAGATTTTAATACACATGTTGACTCAAAATGAAGAGGGGTTGAGGAGTGTCAGATTTCAACTCAAAACCAATTGATTGACATTATGCAAAGTGGCCCAACCAATATATAAGTTACACCCAAAGATTTGAGGGAGGCAATATGAGACTTTCTAACAAATAATCCAGAATACAAAAGGAAAAAAGATAAACCAAATATGATAAGGTCAATAAAGAAAAAAGCTTACTGATGCAATGATAGGGGGTTGAAGAATTTGCTTAAGCTTCAACTTCTCATATAAAAACGCCAATATGCCTTTAATCTGCACCAAAAGACATATGTTAACCTCATTTCAAGGTAAGGATAAGTAAGATATAGAGTAAAACAGGCACCCAATAGGAATTTGAGTGCATAAATATATAAATTAAACCATCACAATCATTCAGAGGCCAAATAGTGAAATTTTAGAAGTCGAACCGAAGGATATAAGAAAATTTCAAATCAAAATGCATGGCCAGACAAATTAGAGAACGTAATTAAGAAAATACCATGAAACAACATAGACACTAACTTTTACACAAAGTAGTCATGAAGACGATGTACTCAGTATGGAATGATACAAATGTCATCATTGCATGGCACAATAGTAAAGTGTCATGAACAAAAGTGTAAAAAGATGGGGTAAATGCTGACTTAGATTATAGGTAAATATACTTTAGAAAATCATATCATCATGTACATGGTTGTGACCTTTTAAACAGAGAAACTATTCTCCTCTCAGAAAAAGAATAATTCAAGCTCACCTCCCACTTCTTTGATGTATTTTGAGAAGTTGAACTGACCCCCTCCTCATTAGCAAGCAACGGAGTTTGTTCAGGTGTAGCATCACCGGTTGGAGTGCTCTTTAAGGGAACACTTTCAGGATCAATATCAAATGTGCCTTCCGGAGGAGGAGCCAACATATTAAATACATATGTATATAGGATGATAGCACCGACCTAGGACAAGTGAGAACAATACCTCCCAATTAGTACTAGCTTTATATCTAGAACAACATTAAACAAACATAATGAAAATTGATTAAAAAGTAAATCAATTATAAGTGAATGAACAAGATATCAGCAACTAGGACAAGGTGCAGTAGTGAGCAAGATTCAGAACCTACCCACTGGCCAAATGATATATAGGCAGTTCCATCTTTGGTACATTTTTCTGAGTCACCAAAGGGATTGGATGGGTCTCGACACAAAGCAGAAAGCAGAACAAGTGGAACATTCCCAATATTCCCTGTGCAATAATATGCAATATTAGGACTCAAGAAAAAGCAAAACCAGCACAAGAATTCAAACAACTCCTTCACCAAAGATGAAGGTGTCCATGACCAAGTCCAAGACTCAAGCAAGATTTGGCTCACCGATTCCAATTTGTACAATTGTAAACTTGAAATAAGGGTACGGAGGACGGATGATGGTGGCAACAACAAAACCAATGAGTGAGCCTGCCATGGAACCCAGAACAACATTCACAGGAATAAACCACCTGCATATGATTAAAGATTAATTATTTGATGTGTGTGTGTGCAAAATAATAGAAAAGGAAAAACAAAAGTGGGGGTATTTGGGTACTAGTTACCACAGCTTACCAATCAAGCATCTTCTGCAAGGTCACAGCTTGCCCCAATTGGGAGAATATCAAGCAAGGTAGCAATAGTGTAAACACCAGCTGCAAGAAGAACCAAGAAGAGGGTATGTGAGAATTTGAGGTCACATCACATGCTACATGCATCACACACACATACACATACATACCCCGTTCAAAAGCTTTCTTCCAGAAGCATGCAAAATGCCAACATACTTGGAAGCCATAAGGAGTCCCAAGGCACACATGGTGAAAACTTTCACTATGGGCATCACAGCAATTTCTATTGACCCCAACACAGATTCTCCTCCAGCACCCCCATTCTGCAGGGCCAACAAAAGCCTCTCCACCGTCGGCATAGCTACTTTTGGCAGGCAATTCCAATCTGAAACTGTTCTGGAAAAAACAAGAACAGAGCCATGGATTCAATAATGCAACATTCAAAAATTCAACACCCAAAAAAAAAAAAAAAACTGTAAAAGAAGAAACTTTCAAATCTGTAAGTTACCACATGCAATTCGTAAAGAAGATCTCGGTTATGGGGTGAGCCTGGTTTAAAGAAATAGGTTCATGTTATGTGTCCAGCTACAGCACGTGAATATGAATATGATTCTGTTCACTTTTAGAGTTTTTGTTCTTTCTCTCTCTCTCTTCCAGATATAAACACACTCCAAATCAAATCTCAAGCAAAAGATAGATACTTTTCAGAAACAGACGATGATAAATAAGATAAAAGAATAAGTACTGGTTGTTGTCTCAGATTATTTCTCGAATATTTGTTTCATCGTATTATATTTTAAATAATGATAAATTCCATTTTTTTTGTTAAGATTCAAAATTATATTAGAAAAAGATAATTCACAGATTATTTGTTGGTCGAGGACTACAGTCAATGTTTAATCGTGATTGCAATTAATGTTAAAATTAAAAATAGTAATCATAAAACTTAAAAGATTAAATAAATCTAATAAAAATAAATAAGAAAAATGTTTTTAAATGAAAAAAATAAACTGAAAATAAATTATATAAAATATAACTTTGGATATAAAAATTTACAAAAATTAAAACCAAAGAAAACATCTTACTTTTTTTTAATTTGGGAGAATTCTTTTTAATGATTTCTGAAAAAAATTATTTATTCTTTTATATTTTCTTGTTAAAATATAACATTTTTTTTATTGGTATCATCATTATGGTCCAAGAAAAAGGAATAAATATAAAGTAAGTGTGAGTAGGCTACCTGTGGTTCTTCATGCAATGTGATGATATTGATTTCCAGTTAAGAAAAAGCTGAAAAAAAAAAAAGATACTCCACTTGCCCCCTACATTTAAGTCCATTTCACAGTGAAAATTCAAACAATATATCATTTTATATTATAAATTGGAAACAATCATTTATAAATGTATTATCTATCAGAAACAGTAAAAGGAATTATTTTAAATGTCAAAATAACAAAAAATAAAAATTATAAAGTGTTAATTTTTTTTTTTGAAATATTTTATAATATATTATATTTATATGAAATTTTAAAATAAATTGAAATTCTCTAAAGATAATTTGATTATTTAAAAATAAAAATTAGAAATTTATATAAAAATGTGAATTTAATATTCTTTATAGTCTTTCTCATAAAGACTATAATTGTTGGATATAGTTGGCTTGACATTGTCTTTTAATCTAATTTTTCAGGGATTTTTTCATACTTAAATTAATTTTGGTTATCTTTTAATCAATTTTGTTAAAATTAATATTTGTTAAAGTAGTGTTATCTAATGTTAGTCCAAGTTTCATTGTTTACCACAAAAATGTTCAATTTAGAATTCTTTTTGGTTGACATCAGCCTGAGTTATTTTCATTTTATTTATTTAGTTAATTATTAACATTTATTACAGTTTTTTTTTTCTTTGTCAATGTTAATCTTGACATAAATATTTTAATGTTAGATAAATTTTTTTATGAACAATATTGAGATTATTATTTGGGGAGTATAAATTAGAGTTTATAGTCAACATTGATAAAAGTTATTTTTTAAATGACATTGTTGGAATTTTTCTTTTGTCATTGGTAGGCAATATTATTTATATAGTCAAGGTTTTTTTAATCAATGTCTTAAAAGGCTACTTTTTAAGATTTAGTTTAACATATATATCAACTACTTTTTTTTGTTTTTTTATGATTATTTTTGTGTTAATATATGCATCAATTGCTTTTCGGAAAACTTTTACTTTATCCTGACTAAGATTATTTTGATCAATATCATTTGGAAGGATTTTTTACTGGATATTGAAAAGTCAATCTTAAAAACTCTGACTAATGATATAAAAAAATATTTTTTATCCATATTAGTTAAAAATATTGATTAAAAATAAATTAAAAAAATTATTGAATCTTTATCCAAAATTAATCTCCACCAATATAAATTAAACAGCATTGCTAAGTGATATTTTAGAATACATTAATTATGCTTTAATATTACAATAAATTTTTGTATTACATATAAAAAAATTAAAATTTAATGAATTTAAATTTTTTTAATCCATATAAAATATTTTAAAAAAATAATATAAAATAAAAACAATAAAAATTTTGTAACTTTAAATTTTATAATATTTTCTGTCCCAATATGTATTTAAGTTCCCTGCATCTTAAAAAAAATAACTACTTATAATTTTTTTAACTTACTACTTCAGTTTTCTATATCATTAAAAGAAACTACTCATAATTTTTTTTAACTCACTTGTAACTGATCTTATATTATCATATTATAAAAGAACTAAATCTAATGTGCTAATTAGTATATTTTAATCTAAATGATAAATATAAATTTTATTTCGTATAATTAAAATTTATAATAAATAAGAACTTTTGTTCTTATAATAAATCTAATGTTTTTAAATTTAACACTTTAATAAGGTGTGATTTATGATCTTGATGTATAATTCAAGTGGTAAACAATATATAAGTTGATTTATGATCTCGATGTATAAGTTGATGCATATATGATCTTTATTCAAGTGGTAACAATATATAATTTGATGTCTTATTTATCAAGGTATATTAGATTGTTGTAACTAAATAATATCTTAATATAATATTAAAGATAACTCAGTTGATGGTCCTTATTTTTATTTATCAAATTATATCATATAATTATAATCCAATAATATATTAGAATAATATTAAAGATAATCAAATTATATCATACCATTATAATCTAATAATATTGAAAACAACTGAGTTGTTGAATCCTATTTTTTATTATTATTTATTTATTTGATTGGGTTAATAACAACTTGTCCAATTTATAACTTTAATCTGAATATATTAAATGTGGATATGTATAACTTTAAATACATAAATTATATTATAATTACAGTTTGTAATAATTATTTTTAAAAAATTATGTTTTAGAATTATAATAAATGATTTATATTATTATACAAATTTAGTTTGAACTGTTTAGTATTTTACTTTTAAAATGTTAAATTAAGAAGTAAAGGTGAAAAGATTGATAGGAAGAGATAGATGTTTCAAAAAATTGTGGTAACTTTTAAAATCCTTTTGGTAGAAATAAAGTAGTTTAAAAGTCATCATTTAGTTAGTTATTCTAACTAATATACAAAAGATAATAATTTTGTTAAAATAACATTGAAATCTAATGAAAAATGATATATTAAAAAAAAAATACAAGACTTCGAAGAAATCTTGAAAACAATTTAATGAAGAAAAAAAGAAAAGTCACGCAAGTTCTATTAAGAGGTCTAAAAGCACTTTTCTTTAGTATGATAGATGCAATTTGATCATTATCTTTTGCTTCTTTAGAGGGTTGGCATACCCTTTCGGATAAGAAAAAGAAAAAAAAAAAAAGAAAATTCAAGCACTTACTCTATGTTGACATGAAAAAAGAAAAAGGAAAATGAAAGAAAACTTAAAAAAATAAATAAATAAATAAAGTGAAAAATATTATTACAAGAGAAAGTGTCATCAAAGTTATAAAAAGTTATTATTTTAAAACAAATCAAATAATTAAAATTAAATAATTATATAATTACAAAGCTACTTTATACCTATGATTTTTAATAAAGAAGATTTATTTATGACGGTTTCTTAACAGGTTTTAGTACAGCCAATCTTGATATCAATTTTACTCTTCATTTAATTAAGGTTGAAAATTAAGAACTTATGTATTGATGAAATGACTTTGACTAGGATACTTAACCAACTCAACCCTTGACATTCAGTAAGGGGTGATAAATTACACTTAAACAAACATGGTTACATGTGAATACATTTATGAAGATTATGCTAAAATAATTTGGAAAAAAATACTGTAATCCACAAAATTCAAAATGATTTTATGAAATATTTTCTTAAAATATGCTTGGTGAACATAAATTCCTCACACTAACATTCAATTAATTTAAGCAATTTCTTATGACATTATTTATAAAAATAAAATGCAATTGAAAAAAAAGTAGGAGATTTAATTTACATTTATTTCTCTCAAAATAATTTTTTAATAATAATTCTACAATTGTAGTAAATATAAATTCATTTGTACTGTCAAATTTAATTTAAAAAATCATAATAATTGAAGTTTACAATTAATATTAATAGTCTATTTGATAAAAGGCACATTTTAGTACATTTTAACTTTCTGAAACTTTTTAAATACAAAATATTAACTTGAAATAGAGAATATTTTACTAAGTATTTTTTTTTCACAAAAGATAAATACAACAGCTAATCACCTAAATACTGACAATCAGTATGAGTAAAGATTTAAAACAAGTTATCTCTTAAACGTCAAAGCCGAGACCAATTTTATCAAAGGATGGTGATATTTTGACACCACTATTCATCTTTAACACCATTTAATAATAATATATATTATTATTTTATTTATATATAATATTTTATTAACAAAATCTAGTGTCAAATAGAAGTATAATATAAATATAATTGTCAAACTAGTATTTTCCTTTATCAAAAGTCTCCAAACTCAAAATAGAAGCCTATGATAAAAGTTATTGAGAAGACTAAAAGAATAGGAGATTTCATTTTTACAGAAACATCATCTACCATATTATTAACTTAAATTTTAAATAGCAATTCTTTAAATCTATAATACTAGCTTAAATTATAAATAATAATTATAAAAATATATATAAAAAAATAAATTCTAATCACAGAAACTTAAATTTAAATTAACTTAAATTATAAACACAATGTTAAAGGATATGTGCATGTAAACTAATATATATAAAAAAAAACTATAAATATTAATTTGGAACAAAATAGCAAAGGGAGTAGAGAAAAAAAAAAAACCAAAAAAAAAAAAAAAAAAAAAAAAAAAAAAAAAAAAAAAATTTGAAAAAAAAAAAAAAAGGGGAAAAAAAAAAAAAAAAAACCAAAGAGTGAACGACAAATAAAATGAAAGTCTATCAACAATAACAATGAGAACAATAACAGATATCAACAATAACAATAAGAACAATAACAGATAGAACAGTAGATAAGAGAAGACCAGAAACTACCGAAATATGTAAGAAAATATCAAATTGGGTCAATTAAATAACATGACATGATGAGTTAAATGGTTGTAATTAAAATATATACTATTAAATATGGTTAATTTTTTTTAATAAGCAACTTTGTTAGAATAGATCATTTCAAAACTAAAATCAATTAAGACGGTTTGTTTAAAGAACACATTGTTTTGAAATTTTTTAACACTATTTCTCTTTTTTCTTAAATATAAATTCAATTGAGTCATATAAAATTTAGTGTGCCATACTTTGTGTCCAAACAGTACGCAAGTTTTGGGGAAATGATATGCATACGATTCCTATTGAATTAGATGTATATCACCGCATGTTTTGGGAAAATGACATGCATATGATTTATGCCGTAAAAATGGAGCGAAAACCCGACAAAGACAAAGAATTTTAAATTGGAATGAGCATTGGAAGTATAAATAAGATTTGAAAATAAGTTTAAAAATTAAGTTTCTGGTCAAAGTTTCGCTTAATAATAATAACAAAAATGTGATGAGGTATGATATAACATTACTTTATAAATGCAAATGAAGATAAATATGTAAAACATCTAAATAAAATACTAAAGTGAAACAGTGACTTCTAAAGCACGTAGTAGTTTTGTAGTATTATGCATATGAAAAGGGATATGTATAGTTTTAAAAATAAATATTTTGGATGTTGTGAAGTGTATATGAAGACATTGATTGGTTTGGAGGTAATTACAACTCTATATGTTAATTTGGATCTAATTAATGATAATATGGATGTTAAATTTTTAAATATAGTCTTTCTTGTATTATAAAAATTTGTTCTTTAAAATGTTTTCTCTTCAGTAGTGATTTACGATTTGTGGTGTTTTAAGATGATATGCATGGCTACATTACTAAAGTGATGTTAATAACACTATAATTCAATCAAATATTTCTTTTTTTGGACCAACTATATTCAAACAACTTGAATATTATCTAAGTGATACAAAGTTGACATAAATATAACCATAATCATGTTTCATGAATTATAAGACAAACTAGATTATACAATAATGGATCCTCATCTAAGTAATAGTATGATTTTAAAAAAAAATAAGAAATACAATTGATGTTTCTATTAGATGAGATTAAATATCATTACTCAAGAGAAATACTAAGATGTTACGATGATAATAATAATAATAATAATAATAATATTTAATATATTATTATATATGATATATATGTTTATGGAAGAAAATATTGAAATTAATCATTAGTGATATATATTATTATATAATATATTGTGCATTGTTTATTAACTTTTTATGTATAATGTATATCGAATGAGAGATATTTGTTATGATATAAGAGTATGGACTTCTATACTTGTAAGTCTGAAATTTGTTAAGGAAAAAAATGTATATTAAACTTTTAAAATACTTTTATACTAAATTAAATTCTTTTATGAAAAGTTAAGTTTATATAACATTTTAAAAATCACAAAATTAAAATAAATAATTTATTCAAACACTGGTTCATGGTGATATTTAAAGTACTTAATTTTGAGTAAGATAGGAAATTCAAGTAAATATGCAAATAAAAAAATGAAAATGAATCTTTAATATGAATAAGGTTGTGTTATAGCAAAAAAATTGGTGATTTAAAAAAAATATATTAAAGTCTAATTTGTCACAGAGGTGAAATTGAAGTCAACTAGTATCTTACAGCGTCTGATCGTATCACTGAAACACATGATGCATTTTAATAGTATGTTACCTACTGTTGAATTAAAAACTATATGATGTATACAATAAGTACTAGAGAATAAATTTTAAAATTGATGAAGGATAGATATTTTATTTAATTTGAGTTATAGAAATACAAATAGAAAAATAAAATAATTTTTTTATTTATTATAAATTTTTCTTTTTATAGATCATAATTTTCTCATACATATTTATGATTTTCTTAGATGATCACCAATTTTTTTACTTTCAGAAACTAACATGTAATAAGAGAAAATATATTAAATCTACTCAATTATAATATTGATTTAAGTTTGATCATTCCTCTTAAGTTTTATTTTTCTTGATTTGTTTTTTTACACCTCAAGATTTTGCTATTGCATGTGAGATTTAATCGAAAAACATGAATCTCTTACTCGTTTAAGATTATAATTATATAGTTGGTTTCTAATAAAATATTCTGAAAAAAAAATAGAGAATTTCTGCACATTCTAAACGCATCCAATTCTTTCGCGAAATCAGAAATCAGATCGGACCAACAAAGAAGATTCTGTTTTTTTTTTTTTTTTTAATTGTATATTAATGCACAGAACTTTAATATTGTGTCATTTAATCTAATTATTTTATTTCAACATAGAAATATGTTGTGACAATTCCAATTCGAAAATTTATTTTACTACATAAAATTTAGTAAAATCAATAAAATTCAGAGAATAATAAAACAAGAGACTCTGGTATTTGTTTGTAATCCTCAATAAATTTAATTAGCGAAAGTAGGCTTCTTAAAATAAATACTGAGAGCAAAAAATCTACAAAAGGGTTTGCAATATTTCTTTCAAATTTTCTTAAAGTCTATGTATTAAATAAATTCAAAAATATCTTATTATTATTGTTGTGTTTGGTAGACATAATAATCATCACAATTTTATTTAGGACATGTTATAATTATTTGGTTTTGAAGTAAAAGTGTTTTAATGACAAATTATGATGAAAGAAGAAAAAAGTGTGATTACTGTTTTGTGAAGAAAATTCCATTGTTGAAGGGTGGGATTCCTTATCGGTGTTGAGCCATCAGTGTCAACACAGAACCCAACTGCTTCGTGTTGAAGGGTGGTTCCACCACCTTTCTTCTCTTCATTCTACACGAACCAACAAATAAATAACAAAATAAAGAAAACTGTGTTCTTATCTCGTTTTCAAAGATGCCTCACAAGGTTATGAAGACACCTTCTTTAACTTCTTTAAGAATTAATTTTATAAATTAAAATTAGTTTATATATAATTTAATTTATAAAAAAGATTTAAGCTTAGATTATAATTAAATGGTAATATGTTATTTTAATGAATTTGAGATAAAAAATTTATTAAGATATACAAGTCAAGTTTTACATTGAATAAAAATAAAAAAAATTAAATAATATACAAGAAAAAAATATATAAATCTAACTTTTTAAGATTTTAGATTTAAAATAATATTAATTTCTTATATGGATGTCTTATTATTATTTAGATGTATAAGATGTTTTTTCTCAATTTTCTAACAGATATACTTATAAAAACAGTAAATACTTATATTATTTTTATTTTGTTTTAACAGCCAAAAATGATATATATAAAAGTATCTTAGAAGTACTTCAATCTTATTATAAAAAAAAAATACAAAATATATACAAATGCACAAAAGAGCACGTAAAAACTAAATTAAAATTATAAAATATAAGATATTTAACGACTCTAAAGACTATCCTATCCTAAATGAAACTATATGATATGATTAAGTGTCCGAAAAATACTACCTAAATAGCAAAAACCTTTACAATGAACTCAAACCTACCTAAAACATATATCTTTTTACTTTCTAAAAGGGATGATTCATAAGAATATTAGAATTTGAATTTTTAAATAAAGAGAAGATGTGCTGTGATGTCTTTTAAAATAAGTTTTCTAAAATAATTTTTCAAAACAAAATTTTTAAAATAAATTTTTTGGAACAGTTTTCTAAAATAGTATAAAGTATCTATTTGATATACTTATTGAAATATTGATTAAATTTTTATACAATAAAAATTACTTTAGACGTTTGCGTTGCTTTTGCTAGCATAACATTTGGTTGGATTTAGAAAAGTAGTGTTCGGTATCAGTTTTTACTATTAATTTATAACATTTTTCTAAATGCTACGTTCTAACTTTTCAAAAGAAATAATAATCCTTCTTAAATGAGAATTTTATTTTTTTAATTAAGGTCGACTTTATTATATTTTAATATATTTTAATCATTACGTAAATTAACGTAATAAGATATGGTGTTTAACTACTATTATTTTTATTTTAAGATATTGTATAAGATTAATATTAAAATATGAAAAATATAATAATGGAAACCGAACAGTATAATTAAAAAGTTGTTTTAAAAAATACAAAATTTTAAAATTAATTTAAAAAATAATGAAAAATAATATTCGAAAATTTGTTCACCAATTTAATTGACTTCTTGTTCAAATTTATATTTTATCTTTAATAATTTTTTTATTTTCCTTTATAACTTTATTTAACTTTCCTGCATTGTTTTTATCTCTTTATTTCCAGTTGAAATTTTTATATTTACGTCAAATTAGTTTTAATTTTAGTCAATCATTTAACATTTTTTTTAACTTTCTTTAAAGACACAGTTTAATTATTTGTCAACTTTATAATTATAGTTTAAAAGTTTGGACTCACTTAAATTAATGTTTAGTCCTTATTTATTCAACATAATGCCTAAATAAATTTTACGTTGTTATGTGTATTAAAGATAAAATGTGTTTTATAAAAAATTATTTTAAAATATTTTTACTTGTTATGTGTTTTATAAAAAATTATTTTAAAATATTTTTACTCGAATCAATTTGTATTTATTATGAAGATGAAAAGATGAATAAAAAAAAACAAAAAAAAACAAAGGATATCAGAGTGAGAGGAACAATATTCTTTTCTTATTCATCTTGATGAAAGAAAGTTATTCTATATATGTAGTATATCAAATAACTAGATCTTAACAGAATTGTTAATAATCCTGACACAATATCATTCCTTAATATCCTTTAATAAAATCGCTAATTATTCTCAAATATCATTTATTAATATCCCTCAAGATGGAGGTTAGAGATCAACTAAACCCGTCTTGGACAACAAATGTAAGAACAATTAGGTATGAGAGATTTTGTACAAATGTCAACAACCTATGACTTAGTGTTGATGGGAAACAAATGAAGAACACCATCATCAACCTTTTTTCTAACTACATGACAATCAATTTCAATGTGTTTATTACGTTCATGAAATATAGGATTGAAAGCTAAATGTAAGGCAAACTTGTTGTCACAAAGAAGAACTGCATTGACTTGAGGAACAATATATAAATCACGAAACATATATAAGACAACCATTGAATTTCACAGGTTGTTGAGGCCAAAGCACGATATTCAGCCTCAAGGGAGGATCATGAGACTGTGTGTTGCCTCTTAGATCGCCAAGAAATTAATGAATCACTAAGAAAACTACATAAGCCGATAACAAAGCGGCGAGTTTCAGGGCATGATGCCTAATCTGAGTCACAAAAACCTTTCAGTTGTAAAGGGAAATCACTAGGAAAGAAGAGCCCCTGACCAATATTAACTTTAAGATAACGAAGAAACCTGAGTGTTGCTGGGTAATGAGCCATTGTAGGAATTGATAAAAACTGAGAGATGATTGACAGCAAAGTAAAAGTCAGGCCTAGTGTTGGGCAAATAGATGAGTTGTCCAATGAGTTGTTGATACATGGAAATATCTTCAAGGAGATAACTCTCTTTGGAATGAAGCTTTATTTGAGGATCCATAGAAGTGGTAGAAGGTTTGCATCCTAACAAGCATGTAGCATCAAGAAGCTCTAAAGTGTATTTTCTTTGGGTTAAGGAAAATTCCCTTGCTTAATAGCAAATTCTAATCCAAGAAAAAATTTCAATTGACCAAGATCCTTAATTTTGAATAAGTAATCAAGTTGAGACTTGACTGAAACAATCTCTGGAGCATCATTTCTTGTCAAAATCATATCATCAACATAGACAAAGATGACTGTGAATGCACCAGTAGCAAATCATTCAGTGAACAAATAAAATTCAGACTATAAGAACTATAGACAATGGTATGAAAACAATTGTCTATTAGCTTGTAGACCTGACCAAGTTTTGGAGGAACTACACCTTTGGGAACCTCCACATATACTTATTTATGAATATCTCCATGCAAGAAAGCGTTATTGACATCAAGTGGTTCAATTATTTATCATTTATTAATACTCCTTCAAGATGGAGCGTAGAGATCAACTAAACTCATATTAGACAACATATGTAAGAACAACTTGGATATGAGAGGTTTTGTTGGATATGAGAGGTTTAGTTTTTGTACAGATGTCAGCAATCTGTGACTTAGTGTTGATAAGGAGCAAACGAAGAACACCATCATGAACTTTTTTTCTAACTACATGACAATTGATTTCAATATGTTTGCTACGCTCTATACCATATTATGAAAATAAAAAATATGAAAAAAAACAACAACAAAGGATATGAGAGTGGAAATATTTTTTTTCTACTTATTCATTTTGATGAAAGAAAGTTATTCTATATAATCAGATCATAACAGAATAATTCGCTAATAATCCTCACATAATAATTATTTATCATTCATTTATTAATATACTCTAACACTCTAATAAAAATCGTTAATATTCTCACATAATAATTATTTATCATTTATTAATAATATTATAGTATAGTTGATTTTGATATTTAGTTTAATATATTTAAATTGAAATTCATGTTTGATTGTTAGCCTAAATAAAAAAACTTAAAATTATTTTAGTTATTTTATTTAAATTATTATTGATCTAATGTAATATTTTTCAACGAATATAACGCTGAAATGTAATTTGTGAATAAACTAAACTAAATATAATATAAATATCATGTAAACATATCATTTGTATATTTATTACACAATTCAATAAATAATTTTACTAACCACTGATAAGTTACCTTTAACTTTATGCTATCACTTAGTTTTTGAAAAGTTTCAAGTTAGTTCTTTTAGCTAATTTTATCTAACAAATTAAAATTGATTTATTAACATAGTGTATCATTATTAATATAAATTCATATATTTTAATACAAATAATTCTTAAATAATCATTTGTAAAACAATATTTTGTAATCAATACTTAATATAATATTATTAGTATGTGATTATTTTAAAGAGATAGTAATGAAAAATCTTAAAAGCCCTTCATCTTAAAAAAAAATAACAATTTTATTTCAAATCTCTACTTACAAATTTTAAGAAAGTAGATGTAAACCTTAGTTTATTAACCTGGTCTTATAGGATAGAATTAGACTTAAATTTTACTTTCTTAATATGATATCAAAGTCTATTCTAACAAAGTTTATCAGGCCTATCATGTCACTTGTTATCAGATCGATGTTAAACCACCTACAAATATTTAATTTTATACTTAAGATGTGTGAGGGACGTGTTGAAGATTCCAATCAACTAGATATAATATTTTATTACAATATATAAGTGAGTACAAATGTTACCTTATAAGTTGATATTGTAAGATTTAGTTAGACTTAAAGTCTACTTTTATGATACATATGTATACAGGCCACAACAAATTGGTAGAATTGAAAGATATCATAATCATATTTTTAATGTGGCTCGTGCTTTGTAGTTTGATAGGGGTGAATGTATTCTTGTGACTGCCCATCTGATTAATCAGACTCCCATTTCATAACTTAACAGAAAATCTTCATATGATGTCCTTCATGATACTCCACCAATTTATGATCATGTTTGGGGTCTTTAGTTGCTTATGTATGCCATGATTTTGAATAAAATATCTTGTAAATGTGTTGCGTTTTTGTGGACTACCCCTCTAACAAAAGAGTTATAATGTGCTTAATATGGACAAAAAATGTAGTATCTCATGATGTTTAATTTTTTGAGGAATTTTATTTTTCATTGTCTAGTATCAACGTTCTTTTGACTTTCACACAATCTATCTCCACATCTATAATTTTATGAGTTGTGTGATGTTAATGCTCATGTTGCACACCTACCTAACCCAGAGCCTATTGATAGGGGAGCTTTTCAAACCCTCAATCTTTTTCTTCCATACCTTTTTATTGTACAAACTAACCTCATCAAACACAAACACATATGAAAGACTATAATTGTTACACTACTACTGCACTCTTTTCTACTAACACTTTCTCCAGTGTTCCTTTCAATGCTTTGTATCTTATTAGTAACTTTGTCATTGACCATATTTTCTCCTTAAAACATTAAACATTCTTAGCAATTTTCAGTAGCACCATTGAACTACATTCGTTTAAGGAAGACATGAAGAATCCACTTTGGTAACATGTTATGTAACTTGAAATTCAAGCCCATGAGGATAACCACACTTGGGTTATTACTCCTCTCCCTTAAGAAGGCAATTCCTTGCTAGTGAATTTTTTGAATCAACTATTATTTTGGTGGCTCTATAGGATGACACAAGATCAAATTAGTCATTGTTGACAATAACCAAATTGAAGGACAAGATTATCATGAACCATTTACTCTCATTACAAAAAATAGTATATGTACATACCTTTCTCTTTATGGATATTGCAAAAGGATGGGATGTTTATCAGTTAGATGTTCATAATGTTTTTCACCATAAAGATCTTAAAGAGGGAGTATATATGTTTTTCCCACTTAGTTTTTCTGTTGGTTCTCCTAACTTTATACGAACTGCTAGTTCACTTTATGGTATCAAGTAGTCATTGTGAAATTGTTTCATTGAAATTTGGGACTTTCTTAATGTTGGATTTTACTAATCCAAAGCTGATAATACGTTCACATTCACTTACGATCAAGATTTTGTTATTGTTCTTGTCTATATTGATGATATCCTTTTGCTGACAATAAACTTTTTCTAATGATCAAGTTAAGCATCATTTATAATCTTGGTTCAAAATCAAATATGTTAGAAAAAATAAATACTTTATCGATATCGAATTTTGTCACAGTTCATTAGGTCTCTTTATGAGTCAATGCATCTTCATTATAGATGTTTTGAATGTGGCTTAATCGAGTGAAAACTAGTTGTTTTTCATAAATCATAATCATAAGTTATCCCATGCAAAAGGTTTGAATTATGATGATCCTATACATTATTGATGTCTTATAGACCATCTTATCTATCATACCATCACCCGATAAGAGTTAAGTTATATTGTGCATACACTTTCTCAATTTTCCAACATCCCCTACAAGAACATTATGACATAGTGTTGTGTATATTATGCTATATCAAGGGTAATATTGAACAAGACTTGTTTTGCAGTTCCACTTATGATCTTTACCTATATATATGCATATTATAACTTGGATTAGGCGAGTTTTTCGGTTGCTTGATGGTCTATCACTGACTACTTTATTATGCTTAAACAATCCCCTATATTGTGGAAATATGAAAACCAATATATCATTTCACATCGTTATGTAAAAACTAATATATTTCATATGATCAAAATTTTACTATAAAATCTTGATGTCTCCTACTTGTAAAAATATATTGTGAAAATTAATATACATTTATATTATTTTCAATCTAATTTTTTATTACTGTAGAAACACATTAATATTGTCATTTTATTCTTAAAAACATATGATTGTGGAAACTATTTTCACTATATATATTTTTTTTACTAAAAGTCTTAACATAAGATAATTTGAAATACTATTGTCCTATTTCAACATTTTCTCATTTATACTTCACCTTGAAGAAAATATTAATATAATATTAATTAATTATATACTATATTAATAATTTACTATCTGGATTAAAATTCGGTTAGATGTGGTCCGTTATTTTCATGCATATTATTTTCTATATTCAAGGATTTTGTATTTTTGTTACTTAAAAATACTCATAAACTTATTGTTGGGTAATTTGAGGGGGTAAACACCGGGGAGACAAACAAGAATGAGAACTGAGCCAACTCATATAAGGGAATGACACCACCTTCAATCCAAAATCTTAAGACATTAGGTTTGTGGGTCTTCTTTCTTATATGTTGCTCAACTTTCTCATTTTTACTCAATATGGGACTTAGACTCACACTAGGATACCTAACAAATCTCCCCCTCAAGTGAGAGTCCCTTCCACATTGGTACACTCCCCCTCAAGCGGAAGCATTTTTCAAATACGAGTACCTTAATCACAAACGATCCTCACTTGTACAAGGAAGACTTTCGATACAAGGATTAAATTGCACTCGTATGAGCCGGTCACCGCCACGAGCCTTCGGCTCTGATACCACTTGTTGGGTAATTCGAGGGGGTAAACACCAGGGAGACAAACAAGAATGAGAACTGAGCCAACCCATATAAGGGAATGACACCACCTTCAATCCAAAACCTTAAGGCATTAGGTTTGTGGGTCTTCTTTCTTATATGTTGCTCAATTTTCTCATTTCTACTCAATGTGGGACTTAGACTCACACTAGGATATCTAACACTTATCTTTCAGTAATAGCTATTTAAAATAGATCCAAAATAAAACATATGCAAAGATGACTATGACGTCCAAATAAAGATGATTATCATGGTTGACATGAATGATTGAAAATATGAGTTATATTCCTTTTCTATCTATTAGAATTATATATGATGGACAAAAATTTTAAATAACATCATAGAGTAAAATTTATTGAAAATCACAAAAACGATTGAGCCTTTCTATTAGTTGAAAGTAACATTCTATTAGTTGAAAGTAACAATATGTCTAATCTGTTTCAGTCTCAACGCATTATGGATGGACATTTATTGAAAATTGCAAAGAAATGTTTAGTCTCACAATTTGTTAAATGATTGGTTCTTTTGATTTTATAATTTTCAATAGATTTTTATCAGTAAAAAATATGTTAATAAATATATTCAATAATATATTTCTACCATTTTTATATTAGAGATTAAAATTGGGCCATTTGAGTGCAAAAACATTTCTCAGACATTTACAGATACCCTTTATCATTATAATGTGTATTTACTCTCTCTCATCCCATCACCTTTCCTTAATTATATTTTTGACAAATTTGTAGTTATGATTACGTTGTCATCACAATTTTTAAAACTCAATAATACCATTTCTGACAACAACATAGTAATTTTTTCATTTTGTCCTTTTCTTCTACTCTATATAGTAACTACAAGCCAAAATCTGACAAGATTGAAACAATAATGCAAAAATAATTTTCTTATAATAGAAATGCTAAACATCTTTTCTCATAATCGCTTTATCTCCAATTTTTCATATGTAAAGTCTTGCTGTTGTGCATAATGCATTTTCCTTTCAACTCACACTTGCATGACTATGATCTTCTTAATTGTGTTATAAGACTCTAATTCACGTATTTTACTTAACTTCTTTTTTCTTTAATTATTTTTAACTTTTATAGCTAGTAAAACGTGTAAAATTATAACAAGTAAATACTTCCCGTTCAACATCATTTCAATCTTTTCATAACTTTATTCACTTTGCAAGTTGGTTGCATAATACTTTTTTTTTTCGAAATCTGGTAACGTGATTTTAATTATATTTTATATGTTTGATTTCTTGATCAGAAATTTATTTTAGGTTTAGAATTAGTTTTGACTGGAGTTAATTTTAGTAATTTTGCGTTGAATAAAAAATTATATTTAATTTTACGACTAGCTTGTGCTTTGCAATAAAAATATTTAAACATAAACCATGTTACTTTAATTTATAAAATAGTTTTTATTTAAAACTAATTATATTATCACTCATTCGAATAAGTACTTATTCCACAGAATAATACAAAAATGTCACGAGTCATAGAGTCGTGTGGAGTGAAACTTTGAAAAAAGATTTGAATCTTAGAATGAAACTTATACCTAATTTTCATAAATGTTACTGTTAAAATAATTTAATTTCTAGCTGTATGTAAACTTTTTCAAAGAAAAATCGATGTAAGAGTAATAAGGACCTAAAAATCTCCCAAAGAAAAAAAAAAGACATTCAAGAAAGAAAACGAAGTCTTAAAATGTTTTTCCTATAATTTAAATTTTAAATCTTCAACACTTTAGATAATTTTAATTTTTCATACAAAATTTTTCCTGTTCCATTTTTTTTCACCCCCCTAATGCATAAAATAGAACGTATTTGGAGGAAAATGTTAAAAAGAAGGTTTGACTTGTATAAAAGTTTACTTTCACATATGAACATGTATAAAAACATATTTTATTTAAGAGGTCACTGACCATATTAATAGGCTCATTAACAATTATAGTTTTTCTTACATTACTATTTAAGAGATGTATTGTTAGCTTTATTATAAATTATTATGTATATAAGGTATAACATAATAAGTTATTTATTTAAAAAGTTCCTTTTTGATAAGATTACTAAAAGATATAAATTTATCTAAATGTTTTTTTTTTATATAAATTTGACATTTTATATAAATAAACATTCCCAGTAATTAAAAAAGTAAATAAGTATATAATTTTAACAAAAATTATATTTTAATAACTATTTTAATATGACCTATTTTAATTCTTATTTTCTATTAAATAGATTGTCTTCACGATTAAAAATTTGTATTTAGTAACACAACTTACAAAAAGATGTTATAAAACATGATTTTTTTACGCCTTTTAATTTTCATTCAAAAAATAATATATTTTAAATTATTTTAATTTATTTTCAAAAAAAGTCATATTTAAATTCATTAACACCTTCAATAAAATTGAATTAAAAAATATAAAATATGATTTTTAAAAAAATATATAACTTTTTATATAATTATGTTTGTGAAAGATGATTTATTCATATTCTCTAACTCTTTAAAAATTATCCATTATCATAATTTTGAATAAAAAAAATTCTGATGAGTAAAAGTTCCCAATAATGCTCGACAATATGATGCTTATTTTTTTTTCTACAAGTCATTGGCATACATTAGTTTTTATTAGTTTTCTTGACTACAAGTGTCTCCCATTTCTTAAATGACATTTATAATATGAGACTTTATTTTCTATAAAGAAAATAGTTTAAATTAAGTGAAACATAAAAAAATAATTAAAATATTTATAAATTGAAAAATAATCAGTTGATTATTCTTTAATTTTTTAAAACGTTTATCATTTTAAGAGTATTTTTTCTAACTTTTCTCTATTCATTCTTTATTCTTTCAAATATTATCATTTAGAAGACATAAGAGATTAAGTTTATCCTATTTGATAAAAACAAATTATGTTAGAAAATTTTTCTTTTCTCTCTATCCAAAGCATTTCATTCTGTGTGGCATATAGTATCTGATTAGGAAAAATGAATTTATAGTAGATTAAATTTATAATGACGTGTTTGATTTCTCAATCAAGCATTCTGGAGAAAGATAGAGGATCTTTAAGCTTTCTAATCTCATTCTCTCTTCTTGAATTCAATTTGTTTTAAATAAATTTTTTTCTAAATGGAAATTGTCTTGAATTGTTTAGCTAATAAATTAAGTTTTTAAGAGAAATTATGTTGATTTGTACATTAAATTCTAAAAATTCTAGGTTAGACACTATGTGAGTATAGGAAGATAATTGGATTTAATCTAGTTAAGAAATGGTGTTGAGATGAAGATTTTGAATGTTAGTTTAAACTATTGATATATGAATGACTTGAATTAGTTTAAATTATTTTTGAAATATTAAATGTTGTAGTTAACTATATTATTTAGTACTACTTGACGATTATATGTTGTTTCTGATAAATAACTTTGGTGCTGAAATATGTTATTATTTTAAGTTTTGAATATTAGATAGTCAATTGACCAAAATAAGTTTATTTTGAATAAGAAATTAATAAGAATTTTTTGGAAATTTAAAACTTTCGAAATTGTTATTTTTATTGGATGAAAACATGAAATGACACTTAACATTATAAGAATGCTTTGGATTAACTGCTAAAATAAAGTGTTAGAACTTTATTAGAGTCGATCTAACTGATGCTAGATCCACACTATGTTCGATATAATAAATTTTAGAATGTTTAAGATTTGCGCGGTCAAACCTACTTTTTTTTTTCTCATTTTCTTATTTTTTTTCAACCCTAGTTGTATGTTCCCTATCTTTACAGTTACAAATTTAAGTTACAAATTTACGTGAGTGCTTTATTTTACAAGTACACACTGAGGAGTTGATTTGCAAGTGCCTTCAATAGGTTATGTTCGTTGTTTTGTGCGTGTCATTGTAATAGTAACAACTTTAGTTTCTTCCTATATCCATGGAACAAGCAAACATTGGTTAATAGTGAAGTTTATATCTTATAGCGATGGTAGGTTAGGCTTGATTTTTTCTTAAATTACATTTGTTATCTCGCAAGTATTTTCCTCCATAATGTAAGTACAATCTTCCTTTTTGTAGAGTCCACTGTTTTCTCCTATAAAGCAAAAAGCATAGTTAATGAGACCCCATTACAACAACTATTGTTATAGGTTTTGTCCCAGTTAATTAATTTTTGAATTTGAGTTTGGAATTATTACTGAAATTGAATTTAGAATTTAAATATCGGTCTGCAAATTTTAAATTTGAAATTATAAAGCAAGTTTTCAAACACGAATAGAGTGAAATTCTAAAAAGAAGAGTACGTATTTTTTTTTTCATAATCTAACATTAACTGGACCAACACTATCAGTGTGCTTTTTATTGCAAATCATCGGCCATAAATCTAATATCCCATATTTTTTATATAATAAAAATTTTATTGCATAAAAATTTATATAATAAACTTGAATATAAAAATTTATATATTCATCATGTATTTCAAATTATACTTCTCCACGTAAGATTTAATAAAATATTTTGTAAAATTAAAAATAAAATAAAATGAAGCTTCTCCATCACAATTTATTGGACTCACACCACTTGTCAAATTCTCTGCTCCCTTGTAATATACACGATTATCGCAGTTTTAAAAACAAAACAAACAACACACAAAAAGAATGGTAAGCTAGAGAGTTTTAAAAATAGTATTTTTATAAATAAAATTTCTATTCCAATCAAACAACAACAAATCAAGCTTTCATAACTCATCTCATACATCACATCATCACTAACACATCACCCATCACACCCATGAGACACACATATGATCTGGTCTGTTCGGTTCTTTTTCACACAGTAGCGCAGTCATATAATCGTAATTCATATGATCTGGTCTAACCGGTTCTTTTTCACACCGTAACGCAATCATATAAACTTAATCTATATGATCCGGTCTGTCCGGTTCTTTTTCACACCGTAACGCGGTCATATAAACTCAATCCATATGATCCATATATATCTATACATGTCAAGTGAATTGAACCTGTAAGGTACAAAAGTCGTGTGCCTGCACCTCCAGTTCCTTTTCTTTTCTCTCTCTCGTTCTCTCAAGCTCTCCCTTTTCTCTAATTTTCCTCCTCATATCTCATCTATTTTAGATTCTGATCATACCCTACAGTAGCTGATGAGTTAGGGATCATTTCTAACCGATCAGAATCTCAAACAGAGTAAGTTCATATTTGCTCTAAAGATCCCTTATTCTCTATTTTTCCTTAGGTTATTGTCATCAATCTTAGTAGGGACAGTTGAGAAAAGTACTTCTCTCAACTTAATTAAGATTATACTAAAATTTGGTTTTATTCTGATAACTTTTTCTAGATCCCTAGATTTTGAGATTAACATCTTTATCGGGTGGAGGAATTGTTGTAGAGATCTTCATCAGGTAAGGGAAGCTAGTAACTTGTTTTATACTAATTAGTTACTTTCAAATATAACTTTAGGATAAAGTACTTGAATATGTGATTGT
>Ga0209700_104523_pt1 | contig 24922 bp, 16 predicted proteins | sample SiratroredBW_FD_187528 | JGI IMG/M metagenome (GOLD analysis project Ga0209700, IMG submission 187528) | Root nodule microbial communities of legume samples collected from California, USA - Siratro red BW (SPAdes) (version 2) | ecosystem: Host-associated > Plants > Roots > Nodule | place: USA...
TATATATATATATATATATATATATATATATATATATATATAATGTAAATTTGTGTTAGTTATAGAATTTTAATTACAAGGCATTACATGATCATTTGCAAGGGTTATATCTATTAAGCCAGCAATTAGGTAAAATTAGTTAGAGTAAATATATATCTTGAATACTTTGTGTTTATTGTTATTCCATTAAGTGCATAGAAAGGAAATTGTAAAAATACATAAAACTAATTATTTTAAAAAGTGATTATTTGGTGAAAAAGACGTAAACAAACGATTCCATACACTCATGGAGGATATGATCCTCAGTACTTTTTCTTAACACTCTACGGTTAAAATTATTAAAATTCACTCTCAGTTTTAAATAAATAAAAAAGTCATTAAATAAAAATATAAACTTACTAAAATTTATAATTTTAAATAAATAATAATAATAATAATTAGAAAAAAAAGTATTAAAGAAAATATATCTAGCTTTCCTGTATGTCTTATACAAATTTGTATAAATCCGTGGAGGAGGAAAGGGGAGGGACGAAACAGACGTTTGCTCTTCATAAATCCATTCCAAAAAGTTTTGATTAAAAGTTATTCAATAATGTAAATCATTTGAAAAAAAGTAAAATATCTGTTTGATTGAATTTTAATTTTTTTCAATACAAAATCTTCTTAATTGTTAATCTTTCAAATTGAATATATCAAGGTAATATGTCGTCTTGAATAAAAAAAAACACTTTTAAGTTTTTTTTTCATACCTCAAAAGGAAGTTAGAATGGTATAGGTTATTTGGCTCCTTTTAGGTTTTCCTTGCATAATGTGTAACACAAAAAGAGCATATATGAAATATTTAAACATTTTAGCATGAAATATTTAAATATTTTAATGTGTGAAGTTTGACATTTTTTTTTCTTCTTATTTATAATACAGTCAATAATGTAAAATTGTTAAATAAGCGTGGTATTTATATATCATACTTCTCATAAAATGCATCGAAATTTTTTCTTGAAGACTTTTTACGTTTTTTTAAAATTCTGATAATTAGAATTATGAATTATTTTAACATGATTAAAAATCTTAATTAAATATCACGTGAAGATTTTGGGTAAAAATAATAATTTCCTTCATCTTTTAACAAAGTAACCATCTCACTACTGAAAAGAAAATATAAGTTTTAACAACAAAATATAAGTTTTAGCTGTCAAAGGCAACTTGGCAAGATGTGATCTTTTAAACGATTTTGTATAATTTTATTCCGCTATTAGGGGACATAATTTGGACGCTAGTATTACCTAACACACATTGTGCAGCCAAGACGATTCCACTCAAAGCATTTCGAAAGTAATTTAAGATTCAATTAAATCCAATTTAAATTTTCATAACCACTGCTTTTTATGCATCAGTTATTTGAAATAAAGCTGTCATTTTATTTTTAAAAACAACTAAAAATATAAAACACCAATCCTTAGTTTTATCACCATCCTTATTTAATGGTACAAACCAAAAACAAGTTGAAGCCATTATTACGACCTAAAACCATGTTAGGCTAGTATTTCAACCTATTTGTCAGATAACAATAAGAGAGTTCCGCGTGGTTTAAATCAATAAACTTTGATTAGTCACTATAGCTAACTGTTAAATAAATATAATCAAAAGCCGACAGCAAATGGAAAAAAAAAAAGTGTACCAAAATGTGAGAATCTTAACTTGGAAATAATCGAGTATATTACCATTAATTATTATAACAACCAATGTTTAAAAACTCATTATAATTTATCTGTATTCATATGCAATCATGAATGCAATGACTATAAGTTACAAAATTGTGTCACCACACACACATATACCTAACTATATATAAATATGTATGTGTATATGTATGCTTAACCTAATCCTAATTATTTTGACGATTCTTTAAATTCTATTTGGTTATTAAAACCCAATAAATTTAATAGTTAATGAACAAATTAAGATAGGGTTTATTTAAGATGGGACTAAGTTAACTCAGCATGTAAACCAAAATTATAAGATGAAACTGGAAACATTTTTAATATTTCACTATCTTACTTTAAATATGCATGGCTCCACGTATATAAAAGTAATATGCTATAATTAATAATTAAACGCAGGCTCAAATATGAATATTGTGTACATAAGAACGTCTTTTCAACACAAATTCAATATCAAAATTAAAAAACATGCCTGACGAATAAATATAGAAATAAAGCAAAAATAAAATATTTAATTGAATAAAATAAAAAGAATAAATAGGTGAATAAAAGAATATAGTGAAAAAAGACTTCAGATAATTGAATAACTAGATAGTTAGGACTTGTCTCCAAGAATTTCATACCCGTAAAATTGGAAATTACGGTTTATAATTGTTACATATTTTTTTTCTTACTAGACATGGAAAATTTAAGAAACGTGCACTTTTAATGCTAATCTAACACACGCTACATTTATTAGCAAATTCACGAAATTAAAACATCTGTAAAGTAATGTTTTTATAACCAAGTTACATTACATTTTTATAATTCTGTTTTAATTATTGGATTTTATAAAAAGTTACAGTTTTAAATTTTCATTTGAATTTCAATTTTTCACAACTTAAAAGAATAATTTATTTATTAAAATATTCAAAGTCTTAAATCTAATTCTAAATCTTACAATCTCGTCATACAATGTCAACATGTTTATTGAAACTTTTTAATGAGAATTTTAATTCAAGATACAAGACCTCTGCATCAAAATGTTTTATACAAATATGCAACCTCTAACTTACAACAACTCACGTGGAGATGTCATGCACGAAGGTAGGCAAAACTAGACAAACACAGTCATATATATATATATATATATATATATATATATATATATATATATATATATATATAGGGTAGATGGCTAGGTTACCTAGCATAGGTAGCCATGGGTAGGGTAGCATTATATGGCAGAATCAATCAAACAACCCACCAGTGAGGCAGTGACTTAACTTTTGAATTTCATATATATAAAATTTTGGAAGCCATCATTTCGTCTTTTATTCCTTCATAATTCACTATTAACAATTTCTCTGAACATGGTTTAAATCTACAAGCTATTGAAAGTTGTGACTATCACAGGTCACACCATTGGTTCAATCCTAATAGTCTCTTATTATTGTCAATATATAAAGAACTTTTCATTTTATATGCAAGCACCAAAAAGTGAAATCAAACTTCCTTGCACAGTGTTTTTAGTTCTACTTGTTTTCACTAGTACATAATATGCAAGTAACGATACTAAATAACGACATTTGGAAGGACATCGTTGAAAAAAATTCACGGTGACGTTTTGGTAATAAAATTGAACTTTTTAACATCCATTTATAAGATCAACTATTATTAAAAAATAGATGGTTATAACGTGAAAAGTAATAAAAAATATTAGTGTCTTAAAAGTATAATTTGAGTAATAAATATACTTATACGCTAAATAATAGTTAAAAGTGATTTAAAATGATGATGATTTACACATTAACCACCGTTAAATGTGCAATTCAAGTAACGAAGATGGTTACCTAGTATAATTATTGTTAAAAGTATAAACTGTCTCTTAAATATTTAATTTTAAATTTGAATCTTCTATGAATAATTTATTGAAGTTGGCATGTTAATGTCTTTACTCATATGAGTGCTTCTTTTGATATTGTTGTTAATGTTGTCGTTTTATGATCTCATTCCTCATATCACTATACCAACCTGTGATCTTTTTTGTACAAATGCACTCAAATAGCCACACATCGTTACTCTCATCATCGAGTAACCGCACCCCCAACATCGTTTGATTCGTCTTTTTGTCGTTTATGCTAACCCCTTCTATGTTGATCATGACTCTTCTTACCAATTGGTGGTCATTGGTAAGTGCTATGAAGGGCCACCATCTTACACAATGTGTTTCTCTCCTCTTATTTGATAAAGGTCATGGTCGATAAGATATGTTACGGAGATGTTGCAGTTCTTATGCCGACATCAGAGATTGTTGTTGTAGCATAGGCAACACATACTTTCATTGCCTGAGTTAAACATCTCACCAGACTTACATAAGAGCCTTCTATATATATCTACACTAATATTCTTACATATGAAATATGTGATATACTAACTAATATAAATGTTTGTTTATATATAATAGGAACATAACGCAAACCTGCCTATGGAACATAAGAAATCATTGTCTACTGATGATCTAGTGGCAACATTGGTGGATGTTTCTACGATCATATGTACAAATTTCACATAGGTGTCATGAGATGACAATATTTTTGACAGGGATAATGATCTACTATTATATGTATACGTGTCTTATTTGTTGGAGATTGCCTCAAGCAATTAGGAGCGCAACATATATGTTGTGGAGTTATGGAGATGTAGGTTCAATGTATAAAATCTTTATATTCTATATAAATATATTGTGTGTATATATATATATATATATATATATATATATATATATATATATATATATATATATATATATATATATATATATATATATATATATATATATATATATATGTGTGTGTGTGTTTGTTAATAATTTATTACAATATAAATACATGTATGATTTGTGTTTGGATGAGTGAAACAAGACACATTAATTTTTAGACCCTAAACTCATTTATATATTGGGTAATAAAGAACAAAAATACAAATGTACATCATCAATATCTTAATGAAAGGGATTAAAACAAATTTATTGTTCGTTCCATATATCCATACTTAAGTCCATCTTTATTAAATAACATATAATAAATTATTAAAATATGTTGTAGTAACTAATTTGCAATGCAAATGTCATTGGTAGCTACGGTTATATCAGTCCAAAATCATATTATTGCATGGTTTTGTTCCCTGCTAATAAGCCTCTTAACTACTTTAAATAAAAAGTAGACTAGTAAGTTAATTTCGTTTAACAAATATTATTACACCAACCTTGCATAATGTTATGTATTTTAACATCAAATCTTGATATTTTTAATGCTTACTTTGGATATAAAATATTATCACAAAAACTTACTTGGATGCACTTTAAGGTATTTAAAATAAATATGTTCATTCACTTTTGTATTGTGATTGATTTATCTAATAACGTTTATTTTGAATTGTGGTGTAATAAATTGATAAGTACCAATTTTGAGTGTTTGTATACATGAGAAAGCTTGAGTACTTGTGGGTTTAAGTGTTCTTTAAAATAGTAATTACTCTCAATTTGAGAGTTTTCAAATCTAAATTTAGGTTTTGAGTCATGAGTTAAAGGAAACCATTTGATCTCAATTATTGTGAAATTTCAGGTATATAAGAATGAAGAAAATAAGAGAATGGAAGATTCATGAAGAAAAGAAATAAAAAGTTTAAAATAAAAAAAATAAGTGAAAAGTAACTTAACCTAGGTCAAAAAACGAGTTTAAAAGGACGATTTTAGGTTTTTTGAAGGGAGTCAAACCTGGAGTAACGAGAGCAGTCGTCAAGGACGAAAACAATTCATCAATTATTCTTCTTCTTTGGCAATCTTCATTTCCTTGGATTGTAATGGCTACCATGAGTAACTAATTGTAATGGCTACTTTGGATTCATATTTGAGATTGAATGTAATCTTTTGAACTCATTTGTATTTTGGTGATTTTTATATATAATATTCAGTTTCTACTCAATTGGTATTTTCATCTTGTGTTTAATGCTAGATTTTATCTGATCAATAAAGTCTTGATTTTGATTTTTGAATTTAAATGTGAAGTACTTTTAAGTTCCTAACCTAGATGAAAATACTCAATATACTGGGAATACTAGGGATATGTTTTGATGTATTGATTGCGTATAACGTCTGTTCTTAATGTTGAGTAATTTAATAAATAGCTGAGGGATAGTGTTTAGGAATTTTCCTTATGGATTTCATGTTAGAGGAATTGGTGTGAATAATTTTTATATATGCATCAATTGTGAGTAGTTACGGATATTGTATGTTTTTATCAAATCCAAAATATGAATGAGGGAGATAGATGATATTCGTTAATTTATTTTGCAATTGTTCTTTTATGTTCTTTTGTTATTTAAATCAAATCATTATCAAATCATCCTGAAAAATTTTATTTGCTTAGTGAGTAGTGGAAATTGAGATTTTAAAACAAAACTGTTCTATGTGGGATTGATATTCGTGCTTTAAAATCTATATTACTTTTAACTCGGTATATTTGTCGAAATAGGTCAATAAGTTTTTGATAAACAATCTAGAGATATAAGTATGATTGTTACATCATGCAGTAGACGACAACCATTATACAAACTAGTATTGGTAGAAGTTAGGATGGAGTAATATGTTATTACCCATAATATACTGATAAATTGTATTATTAGTTATGAACTAATGTTAACTTAATTTTAAATTTTATACTTTTTCAACATATACAACTATTAGACTAAGAAGCAATAAAACGTTTTAATTAACATATATAACACTTTAAATTGATGATACACTAATATAAACTTTTGTGTAATAAGTTCTCACAAAATATTTTGTTGTTTTGAAATTGTATTTAAATTTACTAATCATGTTATATATATATATATATATATATATATATATATATATTTGTTTATTTATTTATTTATTAATAATAAATATATTTTTTATTAATCATATATATATATATGTGGAATACAATGTATTGTTTGTGGGTTTGTTTTAGATTTTTTTAAAATAATATAATTTAAGAAAACTACTTTTAACAGCAGTTCATATAAAATCATTGTTGTATAAAATTTTTTAACCACGATTATGTATAAGAGTTATTATTTTGAAAACTTTTATTTCAGTGACCATTCTTAACTGTATCATCCTAATTAAACCCATTTATAACAATAATAAATTATTATTAAAACATTATTTTATAATGATAATTCAGACCATTGTTAATCTATTAAAGATATAATAACATTTTCATTAACATGGATCTTACCCATTCTAAAAGTATTTTTAGTAGTTGTTAAAATCCTTCTGTACATTATTCTTTATTGTATCGTGTTTAAGATGTATTGTAAGTTTTGTCTAAATATAAAAAATTAGAATTTAAAATTCGAAACCCTTTTATGTGATTACATTGTATTTTTTGATTTGGAGCTTTTTTATGATAATGTTTGTAAATGAATAATGCAGACTCCCCTTGGCCTCCACTTATCGAGTCTTTCATTGGACCTTGCATGCTCCAACTCCAAAAAAAGAGCAAAGAAAAGCTCGAAGCATGAGAAGAGTGACGCAAATTTGAACTAACCAAAGGGCTAGATGGGGTCAGAGTGATGGGTTGGGTATGGTTTCTGGCTTGGGGCTATCATGAACCATTATTCGCCCTCTGCTCACTGCCCAATCACAAAACGGGTCCCCCCTCTTCTTTTCTCTTCCATGGCACTTTAGTAATATTCTTCATGCTGTTGCTAATGCTACAAACCAAGTCTCTGACTTAGTACTCTTTTTAGAGTACTTGAAAGTGAATAAGGTTTTCAAGAACGTTGAAATTGGAAACAGATATTTCTGAAGTGTAATTTTGAGATTAATTTATATTTTAACATTTTAAAAGAAAGAGAGAAAAAAATTAAGAAAGTGGAGGTGGGTCTTATGGTCATTAAAAACGTTAGTAATTGTAAAAGAGATATGGGTGGGAGTTAAGTGACGTAGATGGAGTCAGAGAATTGAATATGAACAGTGTTGAAAAAAAGGGTGGAAATGAAGTGAAGTGGGACCCGTTATTATTAGGTTGACGTAGGAGAATGGTAAAGTATATTTATATGTGATTTGATGGTCCTCTACAAATTAACTCTACAGAGGGGTCCGTGAACTCCCCACTACCGTTTTCTTTCTCTACTTATTTTTAAACATAAAATTTATTTTTTATTATATAATTTTTATAATAATTTTACCAAAACCCTCCATTTTAAGTATATGTTGTTTGTCCTTCAAATTTTAATTATATTACAATTTTCTTTTTTCTGTGTCTGCTTATTTAATTATTGGCTAAAAAATTAAATAAAAAAAAGATTGGTTAACAACTCTTGTTATATAATAATAATATAGAACGTGAATGGCATGGTATGAATTGTTAAATATTATTGACTTTTAGTCTTAAATAAATGTTATAAAAGTTAAATTTAACTACCAAAATTAGATTTAGCAATTAACTTCACTAGTTTCTCACCATTTCTTTAAAGATAACAACTACTCACCTTAAGGTCGGTTAAAAAATGGGGATTTAAATAATTTGTAAATCTTAGTATCTTAACAAAATTAAAATTAACATGTAATAATGTTTCTATAACAGAAGAAAAATGTTAAATATCATATAGATTTGAAAAGTACTTAAAAATGTTAAACCTTTTTTTTGCACAAAAATGATCACTTGTATAAAAAAAAAAAACCTGATTCTAAGGGAATAATTTAAACATTAGGAGCAAAATGACACAGTCAAATGTAGTGGAGCTCAATTACTTAATCAGATGACTTTAGAAAAACATGAGTAAATAAACTCAAGTGTGTTTAATTTCCACAATCTAGGATAATTCTGCTTATTTGAATTGCTTAATAGTTAATAACTACAACAATTTTTTATATTATTAGAAGTAAATAACAAACTTTTTAAACTTTTAATGCATAATACATACAATTTGTAATCTATAAATAATTACGTTTCATATTTGGGTCACATTTGGAATAATATTACGTACACTAAAATTAAAATTTATTTATTTCAATACCTGATAATCATTCAAAATATTGTTTCTTATTGAATAAATATTCTCACGATAATATCAAAATACTCAGTAAATTTATAATTTGTGAAAACTGCTGATAAGGATTTTATTTTTAAAAATTATTTATTATTTCTTAATTAAATTAGGAAAAAAGTTATTTACATTTAATGGTGAAAATAAATATACTAAACTAAATGAATTTCACAAAAATCATAAATTAATTAAGGGTTTTTAAATGAATAAAATTCAAGGAATAATTTACGTATTTCTTCAAAATACTTGTAATTATTTATTTACTTCATAAGACTTGTTTATAAAGGCAGTTAACCATAAAAGATATTAAACAGTTATAAAAACTTACTATTTTCTTATAAATAAATTTTCAGAATTTATTTTGGAAGGTGCCATGTAAATAAACCCTTATAGACAAAATAATATAACTTTTTTCCAACAAACAAAATATTCACAAACACATTTATTAATTCTATGATTAACTGAAATTTGAACTTTTATTTTAACCATTATCAAAATATTTGTGATAAGAATTGGTATGCTTACACTCCTCTAAATAATAACACTTACAAAATCTAATTTATTAACGTTTAGTTTTTTAATCTGGTATAACTCATTAGATAGATGTGATAAAATTCAACATTGGTGGAGGAATCTCCCATATATGTTTTGCCCTCTTTCCTCGTGGGAGGTCATGATAAATTTACATCATAACCAGCCTCATTAGTAATTCTTTCTCTAAACTCAAAAGTAAGCACATTTTTGAACAAGGAATACGCATCAAATTTGATTTTTTATGTATTTAATTGAGATTAAGACGTGATATAGAGGCATCTTGTAATTGAAGTCTCGTGAGTGGTTCTATGTATGATGTGAGCATGCTATTATACTTTATATTTTTGCCTTTGATCCACTGATGCTGAGTGAGTTGAGAGTGAAAGATTGAGAAATTCCACACACAAAACACCACTTTACCTTTCTTTTCTCACATACACATCAACCTCAAACTATGTTACTGCCACTGTTGAGAGAGAAGAGAGTGCAGTGTGGTGGTGGTTTTGTTAAAACCGCGGAGCCTTTTCTCCTGAAACCAACACATACTAAAAAGTAAAATAGAGAAAAATATAAATAAAATCGATTCTCAAACACACGCGTCTTTATAAGAAGACACCAACAAGTTATACATGCTACTAACACCACAACCACACAGACTTCTGAATTCTGAGTTCTGAATTTTCCCTTGTCTTGTGTCCTATGCTTCTCTCTTTCTCAGTACTGCACTCTCTGCAACTCCATGCCAATTTTTCAGGGCTCATGATGGACGCCTGAACTAGTGGGAAAATAAAGAGGGAGAAAGAGCACAGTGAAAAAAGAGAACCCCACTACGCATAAAAGGGAGAGGAGAGGAAAAGAGAGGGGCTTTATGGATTACGTATGAATTATCATCATCACAACCGTAGCTTTTAGGTTTTTATCTTTTACATTTGGGTGGTGAAATGGGATTTTAGGGACCAGTTGGGTGGGTTTTACCTTAGGGGTGATTGGCCTTTTACTTAAAGGCACTAATAATTTGAGGTGAAACAGAAGTGAGAGACATAAATGTAGAGAAATTGAAAGGGAGAAATAAAGGTAGCCAAAAGAAGGAACAAAAATACAAACTCTTCTTTGTTCTGCTGTCTGATGCATGCACGTCTGGTCCTTTGATCATGACCACTGAGGGTCTCTTGGCATGTCGTTTTAGAGCCCCATCGTGATTCTATTCTCAGAAACAGGAGAACCGAGGGCGAGAAAGCCGGGGAAAAAGTCATCTTTCTTTCATTCTTTTTCATTTTTCTTAAACAAAATAAAACAACTCCTATTTTCTATCTGTTTCTCCACTTTTCTAATCTGGTTTTCGATTGGGGGTCACAGAGGGAGAGGTTTCTGCTCATGAAAACTTGTTTGCAATTTGCAGTTTTTCCCTTTTCTTCTAACCCTTCACAGAATTCATAGCCTCTGTTTTAAGTCGGTATTGCTGTTGCCTCTTCAAACCGATGGCCGAACCTTGTGCTTTCAGGTGATTCCTGTACACACACTGTTATGATATGAGCACTACTTAAACAACTTAACAAGGTTCTAAACTTGTGGCATATTCTGTGTCTTGGTTTCAGGAAACATAAAAGCGAGCTAAGGTGATTGGTGACTGAGTGAATGAGTTAGTGAGAGAAACAAAACAGGGGTCTAATGGCAGAGTCTGGTTCTTCAGAAAAGTACAAGAAATCCGTTTCATCGTCTTTCTTTAGTTCTCCGAGGTTGTTCACCAATTTCACTCCGAAAGGTTTTCATGAAACCGAAACCATGATGAGCCCTACCTCCATACTCGACAGCAAGCCTTTCTCCGGTTTCAAGAACCCTTTTTGGTCCGAAGCAAGCAGCCCCAGAACCCCAGGGAGTGAACACAAGCGTCACTGGGACAGATTGGATTCCAAAGGTGTTGGTCTTGGCCTTGTTGACGCTCTTGTCGACGAAGAGAAACACAGTGAAGTGAGTTCCAAACACGAGAGCCGAATGGTTGTGTTTGGATCTCAGCTTAAGATTCAGATTCCTCCGCTGTCTCCAACTGAATCATCCAAATTCGTAGCTGAGAAGGGAAATTATTCTCCTGGGAGTTTGTGTATGGGAAAATCTGCATCTGGGGGTGCTAATTCAAAGCAAGTTTTTATGGGGTGTCTCTCTGCAAGCGAAATGGAACTCTCTGAGGACTACACTCGTGTGATTTCCCACGGGCCAAACCCGAGAACCACTCACATATTTGATAATTGCATCATTGAGAGTAGCTGCTTCGAACTTGGGTGCTCTGCTAAGGAAAATGGGTGTTTTCCTCAGCAGACCAATTATCACTCTCGAAGCTTTTTGAGTGTCTGCTTTCACTGCAAAAGAAACCTTGGAGAGGGTAAAGACATCTACATGTACAGGTAATTGCTTATTCTTTATCCCCGTAAAAATACTTTTCCAGTTCTTGCTTCTTGAAATAGGAATTTAATTGGCATGTTCGATTTGAGATGTGAATTGACAGCAATTTTACTCATTTTTATAGACCGGATGAATCCTGGACTGAAATAATTTTGTTTGCTAGGATAAATTATGGTGAACAGATTATTGTGAGCTATGAAAAATCTGGGAAAAAATTACTATGAAAAAAGAAAGTATTTTTTTTAGTATTATTGTTTTTTATTTAGTTTTATTTGGCTGGATCAAGATTTTTTATTGAAAAAAAACGAGAGAGTTCTACTACGAGCATATTGTCAGAACTTATCTGGCTCTAGGCTCTAACAGGAATAGCTGACACAGGATTCAAGTGGTCTTTATTTAAAGAAAGGAAAAAAAAACGAAGCTGATTTTGCTCATTTGTGTACTGCAAAGTTGCTTTAATTTCTGATCATCAAACGGTACTACATCTTGAATATATTTCTGCAGGAAATTAAATTGATGTCTTAATGAATGGGGCTGCTCTATATCTGCTTAATTTCATTTTCTCCTCTTCGTATCTTTGAGCTATTGTCTTAATTCTCAATGGTAAATAAACAACAAAGGCTGGGAAAATTGTAACTTTATTTTTTATTTTGCTCAAACACAATTAGTCTTTTATGTCTTAGGATCAGAAAAAACTGGTTATGGATAAGAGTGAAAGTATGATCTGCTAGTTTGTATTGGATCAGAACTATTACTGCTAGGGTGTTGATAAACACAAAAGATCTTGAATGAAGTTGCTGATGTGTAATGCAGGGGTGAGAGAGCATTTTGCAGCAATGAATGCCGGTACCAAGGGATGCTCTTGGAGGAAGAGATGAGCAAATTAGAAGGCAGTGATATTTACGGGCCATAGTTTCATTCCTTTAGCCTCCAACGCCCAAGCCATTCGATCTTCACTTCAAAGGGCTTAGAATAAATACCTTCATTTTTATTTTTCTAGGACAAAAAATAGTCCTTGAAAATTTGGATCACTGTACCTGGTTTTTCTATTTCTGCTTATCAGTTACCCCCCTCTCCGAGGTAGCAGTGTAGAAAATGAGGGGAATTGTAGGCAGAGATAGTACTGTAGAGGTGATTTTATTGAAATGATGAATGAATTAGGGGATTGCTGTTGGGTTGGCCAGTTTTGTAATGATACATGTGTATGACTTGATCTTCCATATTATCTTTGTTTATTGTTATATAATATAAAGTATTGGAAAGTGATAATGATGATACTATAACGACGCACATAGGACCAATGACATCATCTCTTGTAGATTCTCTTCTCTTTTCATATGGTTTGATTGTTTGTGCTTTTAGCATATTTACAGTACATGGTGATCGGAGCCGTTGTACTGACCATTTGGATAATCTGTTGGTGGATTTGTGCATAGTTTGAGGGAGTGGAGCACATGGTGTAAGGTTTATGAGGGAACAGTTTTCTGACTTGGTCAGAGGAATGATTCTGTGGCCTTATGTTAAGAACAGCATTTGTGGCAAAACAAAGATCATAGTAAAACTAATGACTAAACTCATAACGTTGTTACTCTTGTTTGTTTATCGATTTACCTTTGGATAAAGCGAAGCACGTCTTTGTCAGTATTTGTTTTTCTTGTTGTTGGAAACTTGCAATTTCCTTTTTGGTGCATTGTTAGAAGCTGGATTAGGTAAGACACATATTTCTGCTCCCAGTAAAGTTTTATTATTTGGTTATCCTTATCTTGCAAAAGGTTTAAATCATAAACTTAAGTTCCTCTAAGATAATTCTGTAAAAAAATTGACAGAGTTTTTTGTTTTTGCAAAACCAAAATTTGTCAAAATTGTTAAACTCTATTACATATTTTTGTCGAAATACATAAAGAAAATGTTTTAATTGTAAATCTAATTTTTTCAAGACAGATTAGTAAAACGTGTTCCTATTGTATTTTAGATGTGTTTTCACTCTTCACAATATACAGGTTTAACACGTTTTTGTTACGTATAAAATGAGAGAAGAAAAAAACTATTATAAAGGCCCAACACAACCTTTAAAGGGCTTTGACCGTCACGGTAAAGAGTGCCTCTTCCTATATCTCCAAGTACTTTATAGAGCACACATACAAATTTTATCAATTGGACTAAAATATTCTTAATACTGGAAAGCCTATTATACCCTTCATTATAAAACTTAATAACATTTTCTTCTTCCATAATTGCCATTCTTGTCTTCCGCTGCAGCACCTCACCTCTCGTTCCGTCAATTTTTTAATAACATCACATTGGACAATAAAACATGATATATTGAAGGATTTGTAAGATATCTGGAAAGATTTTATTAGATTTGTGATTTGGAAGTGAGTTTCTTTCCGAAAGAAAATAATTAGAGAACGTTGTATTCTACAACTATTCTCCGGATATAGAGAAATATTGTAGAATGCGTTATTCCGTAACTCATTTGGAAGTGACAAAATAAATTGTGGAACGACGTCTTCCGCAACTCATTTGGAAGTGTAGAAATGAGTTGTGAAATGCGTCGTTTCGCAACTTATTTCTGTACCTCCAAATAAGTTGCAGAGCGACATATTCCGCAATTGTCTTTCGAATTTGGAAAACAATTGTGGAATACATCATTCCATAATTCATTTCAAACAGACTTACCTTGCAGGACGTTGTGCCATTGCTACCATTGTTCTACCGTGTCGCTGCACTCCCACTCTTCCTACCCTTGTTGACGCACACTACTACAAAAGAACACCTACCAGACACTTCATCACCTTCAAACATCACTGTCTGTCAACCTTTCATCTCCCACCTCCACAATTTTACTCTTTTATCATTTCTTTAACTGAAGGACAAAATTGTAATTTCCTAAGAACAGAGTTGGTATTTTTCAAGTTTTTGGGGTACCTCAAGAAGGCTTGGAGGTGCCGGAAGAAGCTGTCCACTTTAAAAGGCCTTATCCAAACTCCATCTTAATACACCACCACCCGATTCACTCACACCCCACGCACCACACTCACTCACCATAGCTGCTATGGCAGGACTATAACATGCTTCAAATTTGAACATTAATTTAATTACACCGATAAATATTTCCATAAAATAAAATGACTCGCGTTTATATTTTGTCCTTATTACCGTTTCTACCCTCCAAATTTTCTAATTTTTATCCCTCACTCTCACGCCGCACGCCAATTGTCTCTCGTACTCTGCGATTGCGCCGGAGAACGCGTCGGAATCAGCCGGAAATGGAAATGTCCGGCACTGTTCCGAAGTCTGGCTCCTCTCTCCGACTCAGTAGCGACGATAGCGACCCTTTAATTGTTTCTCGTATAAGTAAGCTTCAAAATTGAAATTCCTCATCCACGACACATTCAACTTTCAGTATTCTTTTTGGCTATATAAAGTTTCTATGTGCTTTTGTGAATGTTATCTTTAATGCAATTGATCATGCTTATGCTGAGTGATGTAGTGAGCTTGAATTATTATTTTTTTTTGTTAATTTTTGAAATTCATAAATTTAGTTTCCAATAAGGTAAAATGGCAGCGATGTTGGATTTTTATTTTTGGGGCAGGTGTTGGAAAAAATGACCCTTTTGCAACTGAGATCGATCTAGAGGCTTCTTCGTCTAGTAAAGTTGCTCCTAGAAAGCAGAAATATGGTATGAGCAGCATCAAATTGTTTGGGGTAGATTTATCCCCTGACAATGTTGCTGTTGCGATGGTGTATTTTGTTCAAGGTGTTTTAGGACTTGCAAGACTGGCTGTCAACTTTTACTTAAAAGATGATTTGCATTTGGACCCTGCTGAGGTGTGTCTTCTAAACTTGTGGTTTAATATGCTGTCCGTGCACATCTTTTTTATTAATTTCATTTAATTTTATAATATGTGTTCATTTACCTAACTCAAGGTGTGAATGTTATGCGATCATTTGCTTGAATCAGATGTAGAAACCAAAAGAGTGATGATAGCATTTCCTTGAACTTCCCATCCCTTTTCTTTTTTGATTGAATTAATTATGAACTGATATTTGTAGAACTGACATGTTACATTCATAAAATGCTGACTAGGCAGCTGTGATAGCTGGTTTTTCTTCTTTACCGTGGCTTGTCAAGCCTCTGTATGGGTTTATTAGGTGAGTCTAAAACCTACTCACATTTTCCTCTTCCCCGAAGTGGGTGCTTCATTATTTTTTCAATTTTATCTACACAGGGGGACTGCATTTTTATTATTGAAGTAATTAATGTGGTGTGCAGTGATTCTGTCCCCCTCTTTGGTTATCGAAGAAGGTCATACCTGGTTTTATCAGGGCTGTTTGGTGCACTCTCATGGAGTTTGATGGCTACTTTTGTTGACAACAAATATAGTGCTGCTTTTTGCATACTTCTTGGATCTCTCTCTGTTGCCTTCTCTGATGTTGTGAGTATCCCCCACTTAGTTATTCACATAGACTTTTTCTCTGGATAATTTAATTACAAAAATGATGCTTGTTGCACATCAACACCAAGCGGGCCACCTAACATCGATGAGAAATTACAGAAACACAAGTGTGGGTGAACCGAAAAATGGGTGGGATAGTTGTAATTAAATGGTAAAAATATACAGATGTAAGGTGATGTACGTATTATCATTATTCTTTAGTGTACTTCCTATCTGCTCTATTTTTATACTTGTTATCTTCATATATCTTGTAGCAAATGAATGGGAGATTTGTTTATAAAATATTTTTTCCTTAATTAGCTGTTAGCTATTTCACGACTGTAAATGATTGGTGCAATATCCCTTTTGCTTGATGGTTTACTTATTATATCAAGGTTTATGCTGTCAAATTATGCCAAAATTCTGTAATACATAAAAAATCCTGTTATCAAAATTCAGTTACGTGATCTCCATCCAGTTGTGAATCTTACACGAGTACAAAGAACCTTACGCAAGAGTGCAAAGAACCAGAAATTAAAAATTTTCTTTCAAAATCCTCTTTCCAGAATTCTTGCCAACTTTGATATTTACTATCAAAAGATTTTTTTTTTCTTAGCCTTGGACTTTCCACGCCACTTAACTACCAAGGCACAGGTGATATGAGCATTGTAGTGTTTGCTCAGGACCAGCCGAAGGGCTAGTGTACAGTGATAAGAACCTTGGGAGAATCACACTAGAAAAGCTAATCGTTACGGTTGGAGATTCTTGGGCCTTATAAACATCAGTTGAACTCCATCCTTCCAATCTGAAACCTAAGTACCATACCCTGCAGTAGGTCCTAACATCCCACCACACTCCTCAGCCGCGGCGCCCATATGTGCTGGCTTTGCACTTTCCCTTTGACTACTCCTGGACGAACACTGCAATGGCAACATCACCATCCATGCCCCCCGTTTGCAGTTGAGAGATATGGTGGAAGGTTCCGATACCAATTGATACATTAAAGTAGTTTAAAATAAAACAAACAGGAAGAATTGAACAAAAAAACTCGGGAAATGTACCCTGGGAATATTATGGAGTATGCGGGTCAGTATGACCAGGAAGAATTCAACAAGTTGATTTGAGAGCACCTCCTCTGTTCTACAACTTCCAACTTCCCCTATTTATAGATTTCAATACATTTAAATTAGTTCCGTATTGCAAACCCTCTAAAGTATAGGGCTTCCATCATCCATGAAAGAATCTTTCATGGAGTAAAATAAGGAAAGTGGAAAGTGAAAACAAAATAAATATTTTCAGAAATATAATTTATTTAATTTTTTCTGTTTAACCTGTATAAATGAAATTTTATTGGTTTATCATTTCCTTTTTGTGAACAAGGAACATTTTGGATAAATAGGGCAACTGTCCACTTGTTCTCTTCATTAATGACAATTTTTTATAGATTTTATGCATGCATGCAATCACCTCATTTTGCCATTCATGCTTTCATATGATTTGATTAGTTTATATTGTACTATATTTTAATTTTAATTAGTTACGTTCCTTCTATCATCTGGTATTTAGGTATTCATATTGCACTAAGATATGAAATTGGTACCTTACTGCTATATATATTTTAGCCCTTTTGCAGCTTTGCCTTTTCCATCACCGTTCTCAGTGCACGGATGCAAACTCACCTTATTCTATGTTTTGAATTTTATAAGCCTCTGACGTTCTGCCTGTAGTTTTCTGTCGTTTATAGATTGAAATTGTTCAGAGAAGTATGTTAGACACTGATCTGTGCTTTAGGTTGTAGATTCAATGGTTGTGGAGAGGGCACGTGGCGAGTCACAAAGCACCTCGGGATCTCTTCAGTCTTTATGTTGGGGTTCTTCGGCCTTTGGTGGAATTGTGAGCTCGTATTTCAGTGGATCTTTGCTGGATACATATGGAGTAAGGTACTGAAAGAAGTGTGTGAACCAAGATACTCTGATTTCTCATAGCAGTATTTCTTTTTTATCTTTTTAATGTTCTTCTAAACTCCAATAATTATGTACTATTGCAGGTTTGTTTTTGGTGTCACATCATTTCTTCCGTTGATAACATCTGTAGTTGCCATTCTCGTAAAAGAACAACCAATACTTGCAGCTACAGGGCCAAATCTTCTTTTTTCCGGGACAGAGTTTTTGGAAAGTTCAAAACAGAGCATTATTCAGCTGTGGGGTTCTGTGCGACAGCGTAGAGTTTTTCTTCCCACTTTGTTTATTTTCTTGTGGCAAGCAACTCCGCAGTCTGACTCTGCCATGTTCTACTTTACGTATGTTCACTGTTAATATGATCATTATTATTTTTATCTATGAAGAGTTTCCTGTGCTCTTTGTATTCTCTTATCACCTCATTGTATTTACTTCAATTTTAAATGATCTCTTATCCATTTCAGCACAAATTCTCTTGGTTTTACCCCGGAGTTTTTGGGACGTGTCAAGCTTGTTACCTCAGTTGCGTCTCTTCTTGGTGTTGGTCTTTATAATGGATTTCTGAAGAATGTCCCTTTACGGAAAATATTTCTCGGATCTACCCTTTTAGGTTCAGCTCTTGGGATGACTCAGGTTAATTGTATAGTTCACTTAAGTTTATATATTTTTATTATAGATGACTGTTCTAAACATCTTCATGTTTTTATTGTCAGGTTTTCCTTGTTACTGGACTAAACCGGAAATTTGGCATTAGTGATGAGTGGTTTGCAATTGGTGATTCATTAATTCTCACTGTTTTGAGTCAGGTTTTATTCCTCTATAATTAGTTATATACTACTGGCTCCCGATAAATTACCATCTTTGCTGTAGTTATTAATTAGGTTATTGTGTTTACTCAATGAGTTTTCTTGTATTTCATTTATCTTTCTCTATTCAAGCATAAAAGGCTATTTATATTTTCCACCCTAAAGTCTAATAGTTTCTCACTATAATATTAATTTTTCAGGGTAAATTTAAGTCTGTTATTGTTGGTACTTTTGAAGCTGCTAGTATTTGGTAATGTTAGATGTGAAGTTATTGATTTTGTTTACAGTGAAAATGCACAAGTAACTTCTAAAAGCAGTTAAAAGGGCCTAAAGGACCAGCTGTTAGCAGTCTTCTAGAAGTAGCTTCGAGGGATTATTGTACAATTATATTATATGTTTGCATTTTGGAAACGTTAATATCATTATGGTTTCTTGATAATGTCTGAGAAAGTTTATCAGTGTTAGTGACTTATCATTATGCTTATATGTTGAATTTATTTTTATTGTTCTTAAATGTAATCTTTCTCTGAATCTATTATATGTAATGAGTTTGTTGGGTGCTTCCTAAGTAAAGCATTTTTTTCTAAAATCTTTAGTCTTCAATATGGTATCAGAGTGAGTTTGATTCTGCTCTGCCTCTCTCTTCTCTTCAGATCAAATTTCTGACACTGTCTGCTGCTATACTTTTCATTCACGCATTGTTGTTCATTGTTCAAATTGTTCATTGCGGTACTGTTCATCCTCGGTTTGTCTGCCCACTGCTCGCTACTGTAGTCTCCTCTGTACATCAAGAGAGTCTCGTGTTTATCTTGGTTCTGTGGAACTTCAGTCTAATGATTTACATGATGCATGGGCTCCGTCCTTGCCTAGATGCGCTAGTCTAAATTTTGTCCTGACTGTTGATTGGAATTTTTTATTGATTGAGTGCATCTCTACAAAGAATTTCCTGGATATTTGAGAGATCTAGGTTTCTTCTGAAACAGTTACACGACTATTTTCCACCTTTAATGGGTCTGAACAGTTACAAGTCTATTTCCCTTATTTTAATACAACCCCTTGCATTTCTTTTAAGGTCTATCCTTACTAATTACTATTTGCTCACATAACTGACTAATGGATATCTGATAGAACTGGTATGACAGCCTTGAGAAAGAACTGATATCACAGAAGTTAGAGAGAACTGGTCTTTTATTGAAAGAAAATAGGGAGAAACCCCTAGGAAGCATTACATGATTCCAGATATTATGAAAGGTCTGGATCCACTCCTTACAAGCTTTGCCGATATCAAGTCTCCTAAACTGTTTTTAGTTATTTCCATCTATAAGAAATTATTGTTCTACTGACATAAACCGACCCTTAATGGGTCTAATAAATTGTTGGTCCATTCCCCTTGCTTGTATTTTGACTAACTAACTAATGCGCATCTATCACTACTTTTCCGCTGAAGTTTCACATTGTCCTGAAGGTAAACAGCTTGTGACTGCTGAAACAAAGTCCTACTGGTGTTTCAACTGATTTAAGAAGCATGGTCTCCAAGCCAACCACCCCATTGCATCCCAAAATTAACTTTTAATTAACCTGGGACAAACGCAAATATGTTAGTGCGTCAGTTCTTTTACAACATTGTTTTCAAGGCCTTTTTGACCATGAAACAGAGTGTTTCCAGTTGCTGCAGAAGAGGTTATCTAGGTCTACCACCTTATTTTACTGGTTCTTGTTCTTGTGAACACGGAACAATTCAGTTCCCGTGGCTTCCTGATTTCTTTCTATTTTAGCATTTCATTGCATTAATTTTGAAAAGAAACCATTTCTTTCTCTAGAATTTCTCCAGAGTTCCAATTCTTCACCATACTCCTTTCCGTGACTGCATGTGATTCTTCTGTTTCTTGCAATGGTTGTTATTCACCAATAATTTCCATATTTTCCAACCTCTTTTTGTCCCTCCAAGTCTTCTTTTCTTGCTGTTCTTGATTCTTTTCTTGGTCCATTCACCAGTTTTGATTCTTCTTTGCCACCTTGATTCTTTTTTCCTTGGCTCTTGATCCATGGAAATTCATCATCGCTTATTTTATCTTCTTCCTCTGAATCTTGAAGACAAACTCAAAGCTTGGTTGAAAAGCACATAACACAACCTTATCAGAGGTAGGAAATGTGACATTCTGGTTGCTCTTCCAACAAATCATACAATTGAGAGTGTCTCCTGTCATTGTCATCCAATCCCAAGATAGGTTCTCTCGCACTTCAAATTCCATCAATGATCTAAATTGATCAACTACCAAAGGTGCCACCCTTCCCATCAAATCTTGGAATCATTTTCACAACATCCACAGCTCCAAGATCGAAAGCTCTAATACCTGTTGATAGAACTGAAATCATAACAGTGAGAAATAATGGGTTTTTTATTGGTTGGAATTAGCAAGGGAACCCTATTATACCTGATTCCAGATATCTGAGCGTGCTGTATCCACTCCTCGCACTACTTTCTCAATCACAAGTCCCCTAAACTGTTTACAGTATCCCCATTTAGGAAGCTACTGGTTAGAATAAACCCAGATTTAGTGGGCCTCTAATCAGTGGTAGTCCCATTCCCCTTTTTCTAACACAAACCCTTGTATACTAACTAACTAATTACTAGCATAACTAATTAATGGCTATCATAAGTGTCTATCAATGCTGCCCCCCTAAACATTGACCTTGGTCCCATAGTGAATATAGCGATGACAGCTGAAGTTGCTTAGGATTCCAAGTGGTAGGCAGCTACTGGGAACATATACCTACCCGTAATGGGGACCCGAATCTGACCATTTACTAACTTAACTAACTTATGGGTATCTATCAATGTAGTTGCTGGTCAATTTCCCTTCTTTCTAACATAACCCCATGTATTTCTTTGACTACCTAACCTAGGTAATTTCTATCATGACTAAATAATGTGTATTTATGATGAGAATCTTAGTTGTAAAGTTTACTAGCTACTCATAAAAAGTGGACCTTTCTTTGTAGACTGCTTATTTATAGGAAGAAAAATGCTAGTCTAACACGCTCTTTTGAACAGCTCTACTATTGATTAAATTTTATGGCAATTCAAATTTTGGTGGCTCTCACTACTTAACCATTTTTTTATCCTGACTTTGTAGCTTTCAATCAATATTAGCCAATTGTAAAGTGTGTTGGAGAGCGTGTTATTAGCTCTCCTCTTGTAGAAATACATGGTTCCCATGAATTTGAAGCTCTAAATGCAAAAATACAATTGGTTCTTCTTCCATTTTGTGATCAGAAAGGAATTCTTCAACTTGTTTTTGAAGATTCACGCCTTCCTTATGGAGAAGTAAATTTACAGGGGGAATATTCTTTTTGTTGCAGTTTTGATAATGATGAATTAAATTTGATCTTTTTTATGACTTACGACATAATTAAATGTCTATATATACCATGAAATATGCAGTACTAAACCACGTGGATAACTTTCGTTTGCTTTAGTCAGATCACTCAACTATTAGTCTATCATCTGTTTTAGCAAAATTTGTCTTGCATCTGATTACTAATTTATTTCAGGCTTCTTTCATGCCCGTTCTTGTGCTAGCAGCAAGATTATGTCCTGAAGGAATGGAGGCAACTCTTTTCGCAACTCTCATGTCTGTCTCTAATGGAGGGAGTGTTGTTGGGGGATTGTTAGGGGCGGGCCTGACTCAACTATTTGGAATTACCAAGGACAGATTTGATAACTTGGCACCTCTGATAATCCTTTGCAACCTTAGCTCATTATTGCCTCTACCTCTTCTTGGCCTTCTCCCTGGGGACCATCCTGATGTGAATCCGGATGACGATTTCGACATTGAGATGAAGTGTCATTGATTCTGGTTGTTTGTCCTTGGCTTTTCACGGACTTGTCTGTCTTTTTCAAGCTATACCCAAGTTTTGCTCTCATTGTTGGCAAGTATTCAACAGATGTCACTTATACATGCAGAAAAAAATTGTATATGTATAGTACGATGCTCAAGTTTATATCAAGGGTTTTACCATGACACCAAAGTTCACTTAAAATCAAAACTGTCTATGATTTTGTGGAGAAAAAAGCTTCTACACAATGTGATCCGTAGTGACTCAAGATAGTGCCAACCATCAAGGGCAGTATCAGTCTCATCGTCAGAACCCAGAACTATCATTCACGGGGTTCTTTGTAGTGTACTTTCTCCTTTCTGTTTAATCATGTACCCTTTTACTTCTTTGTAAGTACTTGGGGGCTTTGTATTTATTAGCCAATAATCGTCATTGGATAATGGGAACAGATATTAGGCTGCATACGTGTTTCTATACGTATTTCTGTTATAGTTGGCAATTACCTAAATCAGACAACAGGCTAGTTGTATTTCTTGTTTCTTTCTTCATATCTTCTAGCAAAGAGAAGATTCACTGGGTCCATGTACTGCTTAAGGTTAAGTAATTATGCCGGGTGCTTATGTTCACCATTCCCATCTATAGTAAAATGGAGGACTTTTGATTTCATATAATTCTAGATATAAAATATTCGCCTGTAATTGTCTAAATTATGGTCTCAGAACTTATATTCAGGAATTTCAATTTTGAATTTTTAGTGAAGATTTCAAAATAAGGAAGAGTGAGTCAGTGTTTTATTTATGCTTCCTGTCTAAATAGATCATAATGTGTTTAATAAAAGTGGGAAAAGGAGAGGGAATGAAGGTGTACTAAAGTGAAGGCGATAAGCTATGTATGTGTATTCTATTTTTGAGTGCTGCTACATGCTTTACTGTTTTTAATCAGACATTCCAATAATACTGTTACACTTGCCTTTGCTTAGTATAATTTTCTAGGTTTTTCTTGTTCCTTTTTAATCACTTGTCATAGGGTTGTTGGATGGATGTTGGAATCATACTGTGTGTCAATTTATTTTCCTTTTTATCCGACAACCTTTACATATCATTAGCCTTTTATGACTTTTAAGTTAGTTATTAAAAAAAATAATAAATTTTTTATGTACAACAGTTTGTAACTGTAATTAGATGATCATGTTCGATGAACTTATATAATTTGTATTATATGTTGATCCGAATTTACTAGTTTATCCTTTTGTATTTAGGATTTTGAATATTTCTTTTATGTATCTCACTTTTCAATTGAGAAAATAATAGAGTCGTTTTAACAAACTGGTATCAGAGCTCTAGGTTTAGGTCAAAACCCTTTATCTTCACAGCTGTCACCGCTGCCCAGTCTGCACCGCCGTCTCTGCTGCCCAGTCGTTGCCGCCTCCGTTGCCCAGCCGTTGCCGTTGCCGCCGCTGCCCAGCCGTCATCACCGCTGCCCAGCCACAGTCGCCGCTGCCCAGCCGCCGTCGCCGCTGCCCAGCCGCCGTCGCCGCTGCCCAGCCGCCGTCGCCGCTGCCCAGCCGCCATCTCCACTGCCCGGTCCGCACGCACGCCTCCGCAGCCACACTCCTCCAATGTTGATGTTACGAAGTTGTGGCATATGAGGTTGGGACATATGAGTGAGCGGGGAATGACCATTTTGAGTAAAAGAGGCTTGTTGTGTAGTCAATGCACAAGTAGCTTAGAGTTTTGTGAGCATTGTGTATTTGGCAAGCAAAAGAGATTGAGCTTCTCAACGACTATTCACCAGACCAAGGAAACGCTGGATTACATCCATTCGGATCTTTGGGGACCTTCTCGTGTGCCATCAAAAGGCAATGGTTCTCGCTATATGCTTACTTTCGTTGATGATTTTTCAAGAAAGGTTTGGGCTTATTTCTTGAAGGAGAAAAATGAGGCCTTTAAAGTGTTCAAGGAATGGAAGACACTCTTGGAAAATCAGACTGGAAAGAAGATCAAAAGGTTGAGGACTAATAATGGTTTAGAATTTTGTAACCACCAATTTGATGAGTTTTGCAAAGTCGAAGGAATTGCTAGGCACAAAACAGTGGTTAATACTCCACAACAAAATGGAGTTGCGGAAAGAATGAACCGTACAT
>Ga0209700_104528_pt1 | contig 24900 bp, 9 predicted proteins | sample SiratroredBW_FD_187528 | JGI IMG/M metagenome (GOLD analysis project Ga0209700, IMG submission 187528) | Root nodule microbial communities of legume samples collected from California, USA - Siratro red BW (SPAdes) (version 2) | ecosystem: Host-associated > Plants > Roots > Nodule | place: USA...
TATATATATATATAATAGAAAAAGAGAAGGAAAATAAAGTATATATATGTATTTAATAAAAGAAGAGGGGAAACAAATGTAAAAGATGTTGTAGTTGATATATGAACTGCTAGGTGGCATGCATAAATTAGGTGAATTAATCCATCAATAGGGTTACTGTATGAAAGAAAAACGACCTCTCATATAAATGCTAATCCCAAACTACTTGGTCTTATTAAAATAATTAGTCCAAACTCTGCAATGTCGAAAAGGTTAATGTTAAGTAATCCAATAGGCTTTAAAAGAGAAAAAGAAAATGCTAACGAGGAAAAAGAGAAGATTATAAAATAAGGATAAGTTTTTTATTTTAAGTTATGTAATTTTGCATTATAATATTAAAATTAAATAAATTTTTCTTTATTATGCATAAATTATGCCAATTTGACATGATTTTATTATAAAATATTTATGTCGGCATCATTCGACTGCAGTTATTTAACTTACACCATACCAAAATCTTATCATCATAGGATTTCAGTATAATAGAAAAGGATTAACATTCTATAAATTTTAATCAAAGTTGTGTTTAGCTCACGTTCTTTTACAAAATAAAAAAAAAATATTTATTTTGAACCTTCCAATACAAAATTACAATTTAAGAATAAAAAACGGCTTTGATGACTGCTAACATATAAGGAATCGTGTAGACTAAAATATTAAAGGACTAAAATGTATTTTATCTCTAGGAAAAGTTAACTGACATCTTAAAATAAACATATAATAAACATTATAATATCTTTTGATATCTAAAATTTAAATATTTTTTAAGTCTTGGTAGTAAGGATGATAAATGAAAAATTTATATGGATAATAATTTTAATATGAAAACTTTATATTAAAAGTAATTTTGATTAAATATATAATTAATGTTATTTTAAGATTATCATTCACATTAGTTATTCATCTATCATTATTACTATTATAGACTTAAAAAGATATTTAAATTTTATAATGACATAAAAAATATGTTAAAATTTTAGAAAAACAAAAATAATTACAAATTTTTTAGAAAGATACATATAATATTTAAAATAAATTTAAATTTTAGAATGATATAAAAAATTGTTAAAATTTTAGAGAAACAAAAATAATACAATATTTTTATAAAATTTTAGAATGACATAAAAAATGTTAAAATTTTAGACAAACAAAAATAATTACAAAATTTCTTAGAAATATACATATAATATTTTAAAATGTATTTAAATTTTAGAATGATATAAAATATGTTAAAATTTTAGACAAACATGAATAATACAATTTTTTTTAGAAATATATATTTAATATTTTAGAAATTTAATAGGGATACAAAACGTGCTTTATCCAATGTTAAAATTTGGTAACTATAGTGATAAAAGCCAAAAATAATTATTTAAGTATATGGACTAAATAAAAAAGCACAACATATAATCAAAATAATGTTATATTAACACCGTCAAACGTCATTTTGTCTTTGTTAACGATGCTAAGTTTTATTTAATAAAATTAAATACGATTTTACTTCCTATTTTGCGTGTTAATTTTTTTAAGACGTTACTTAATTACTAACCCTGCATTGTAAATAACATTTATAATTAACACTTAATCTTTCGTTCAATATATAAGTAACTTACGACTGTTATATAGATAAAAATAATTATTTTCAATTTCATAGGAACTAAAATAACTTTTACAAAATCCAAGATCAAAACACTCATTGTAAAATACATTTCAGCATATTCAATAAATATTGTCTAAAACATCAATATATATATATATATATATTTTTTTTTTCCTTTTTTTTTAATAAATTTTTTATGTGATGATAAATGATTGTTAATTTCTGGGTATCAACTTGTCAGACTTCATAATAATACAAACTTTTTTTTTTGTTTAAAAAAATATAAGAGAATAGTTTTTGGGTGTGCTAACTTTTAGAAAGTATAGGAGTGAAATAAAGAAAATGTTAATATAAGAAAAAATTATGATCAGTAGAAGACTAAAAAATTAAAACAGTTTAGACACGTTTTTTTTTTAATTTTAGTTTTTTTAAATAATTTTCAAAATCCTTACTAAACTAGCTTGTCTTCTTTTGGAAACAGAATAATTTTATAAATAGAGAAAAAAACCGACACCAATTTTTCTCCGTTCACCACCTAAATCCTAAAATCACCTTTAATTTATTGTTTTTTTATAAATTTAACTGAATGTGAAATAGAATATTATCTCTTACAAAAATGATTCTATGCAAATTTTATATGCTTTGGTTTGATAGAAAGTTTGAAGTCATTTTGGACAAGTTTTTCATTGGATAAAAAATAAAGAACTACTCCGGATTTTACTATTAAGATGGTGTTTTAGAAGGAAAGCTTCAAATAGAAATCATATCGCTTTCAAATTAATTTTGGTGAAAATGAAGTTTGTGAACTAAAGTCTACACATAATAGTTTTGGATGGATGGTGAGAGAAACAGAAGATAGTAGATGGGGAGATTGGAAATGTTAGGATATGATTTGGAAATTACTTAGCAGTGTGAAACATCCTAATCAAAGAAATTAAAGCGAAGTGGGTAGAAGAAGAAATTAAGAAAGCCATTTATGGAAGGCAACAACACACAAGATGAAGCCAAAAATTGGTACAAACATTTTGGTTGGTCACCCCTGGTCCCAACAACAACTACTGTCTCTACGTGAAAGTCCTTTTAACCTTTTTCAATCACACTACACACATCAATATGAGATTGTCAATTCGCTCTATATGGTTTTTCATTTCTCTGTCTCTTCATTTCTGAGGGGGGCCTGTAGCCACACAACCTCACTCTTCTCCCTCATGTTCCAATTTTAGTGCCCACCTACACCTACTTTCCCCAACCTATTCACTTTTAAATATTAATATTATTCAAACTAAATCATATGGATAAAATTCTTCTCAAAAATCTATAACTGGGTACATTTCAGAAACTCCAACTTCATATTTTTAATCAATATTGAAAAATATTTAGAAGTTGCTATTACAAATACACAAGAGCTTATTATCAATCATATCACATAATAAATAGTTAAATAGACCAATCATGTTATGTATTAACGTAGGACCTTGTCATGGCGTTCTGGAACTTGTCGTCTTTATTTTGATTCTCCATTGTCATCAAATAAAACAGATTTTTTGAAGGTTAAGTTAACTGTGTCTGTTTATTGAATTCGATCCATCATCTTCTTAATTAATTCAAGCCGACAGAGAGATTATGCTAATGATAATTTATTATTACGAATCTAGGCAGCAATTAAAAAGGAATATAAACATTCACTGTAAAGGTTATATGTGTCAAGGGATACTGCAAATATATATATTTTTCTTGCAAATTTGACTAATTTGGATGGAATGGTTTAAAAATATAACGCATATTGGAAGGAGGGGACAGGGTGGGTCACAGTAGGAGTTGTGACGAAAACTTTAGAATTGAAGAAGGCTTTACTTTTTAATTTAAAATTTGGTGTGATAAATATTGGTATAAGTATTAGGATTATGATTAATTATGCTTTTTAAGTGGGAGACTACAAGCCTACAAAAAGCTCTCACTCTCACTCTCTCTCGGAGTTAGTAAGATTCGCAGAGATCTCTCTCAAAGCTAAAACCAATATATAAATTATATAGATTTCAACGTCAATCACGCAAACATCATAAACAATAATTCATCATCATCAACACGTAACGGTGGGGACCCAAACCCTAAGTTTCGCAAACACACCTGAACCTTATAATATTCAATTCAATGCCCTCCATGTCATAAACCCCAACTGGGAAGTGTACAATAAGTAAAGTTTCTCTCTATCCCAAAACTTAGTATGAGCCACACAGCCAAGTTCCAAGCTTATTATTCTTCTAACTTTGACTTTATTCACTAAATTACCATCATGGCTAGTGATGGCATGTGTTACAAGAATCCAAGTTGGAATAATGTGAAAGGATAAAGATGTATGCAAATTCTTTCCTGTTTGTGACAGACAGCAGATTCATATCCCCCTCACAACATTTTCCTGAAATTACACACAAGATATCAGTATAAGAGCACTGCAAAAAATGAACATATAATATGATCTGATAAAAAAATATCAAAAGATATGAAAAATAAAATAGTCGTGTTATTCATCATGTTGAAGACTATATATGCCTGTGATCCAATAGTGAATGATTATTAAGATATATCACTGTTTCTAAATTAAAATTTTGACCTAATAACTAAAGAAAACCAAGTTATGAAATAAAAATTGTGGAAGCTGATATATTATAATAGAAAATATCTATAGATGATGTAGGTGTTGCTTGGAGCATTTGTGTTTATACCAAAAAACACATCCCTTGTCTGAAAGAAGCGTATCTAGGGTGAGATGAATACGGAGTGAATACGATGTTGACACGTGGGACATGCAGCAGTGATTAGTGGGGCGGTGTTAATTAGATCTGAGCGCCATATATGGTCTGGTTTAGGATCTTGGATGCTATACTATGAAAGCTGTTCTCTCTATCTCACTTGTAGGGCCCCTTCTGCTTTTTCTAGAGAGAGATGTGTGCGATGGTGGTGGGTGAAGCTGTCGGTTCACAGATTGAGCCAACAAATACTAGTAATATATATCAGTGAAATATTTAAATTTTCAGATGCCTTTTCTATAAATTTTGTTAAGTAGTAGGATTTTTCGTTCACGTGATGCTGTGAGAGAAGCTAAAAATAGAAAGAAATAAAATAAGGTAGTGAGGTATGGATGGATTCAATATGTGATTTTGGGACATTCAATAGCTTTCATAATTCTTTGTATCAGCTGCAGAATTAGTTGGAGTCAGCAGAAGCCAGGGTGGGAGGATAGAGACATGGGCTTCACGGTGGTTCATTGGGTTTTGTTCCTTCGTCTAAATATTATTCAATAATAATATGTTTTAAATGATAGAATATGTTATGTCAAAAGTGTCCAATAAAGAGAACTTTCGATTTCAAATGGAACATCTGTTTTGTGAACTGATGCCTGATTAATTAATTGTTTAGCAATCTTAAATAAAGTCATGGAGAAAAGGGTGGCATGAGCATTATGGAGTGATATATGTGTGTACGTGTCATGAAGGAATTGGCTCTGAATGAGCTGAAGTTCATGTTGAGTCAGACCTTTAACAAATGTTTATCAGTACATTATGCAAGGTGGCAGGCTTTTGATTGGCTATCTTAAGTAACGTTCAAATGCATGAACTTAGGTTGAAAAATGCCAAATATCTCAGAAACTTTTCTAACCTGCTGAAAGCTCCTTAGGCAGGGTTTAATATTAGACATCATGCTAAAACTAAACATGTATAAATGTAGAGTTTATTTTTAACATAACGTACATCCTCAGAAAGTACATAATACTTATAGTAAGACAGCATAACTTAAAAATTCTCCAAACCCTAATTCATAAACAGAGACTCCAATGACTCTTTTTTTTTTTTTTTTTCTCTCTCTCTCTACTGATTTGAGTTAGACATACCAATTATTAAAGTCTGTGATGGGTTGGGATGATAAACCAGGGAATGGGTCCAACTGTCTATTAAATTTTGAATATGTTAGTGAGCTAGTTTAATGCCTTTGATGCTGCTACATATAAATAATTCACCAAATGCAAGTTGATTGAAAGAGACTATGAGTTGCCCTTCAAAATAGCTACCCTTTATTTTGTTGGTGAGTCACACCAACTATACATAATTTTATGTACAGTGCCTCGTACATACACGAGGGAGTTTAAGTGTGTGAAGCAGAAAAGAGAATGATATATGGCTTCGTTCCAAACCCAATCATTAAGACTTTCATCCCGTGCCATACTCCCATCACATGCATCACATTCTCAAACCTCCCCCTCATTCCATTCCCCTCCGATTTTTTGCATATATCAATATTCGTTACTGTCTTTTTCTTTTTGATTCAGACTGTCATGAATTCTGTGTTTTTAATATTACAAAAATTGGAAAGAAATTAATTTCAAAATGAATGTTTTTATGTAAAATTATATTATATAAAACTGTTTCAAGTCTGAATCAATTTTATCTCTATAATCAATTTCAAGATTAAACCAAATAAAGAACATTTATTTAAAATTACATTAAAGTGATTATGAATCTGAACACAGGCTTAAGAGGGACACCTTTGTAAATTGAAGAAAGGAGTTAAAAGGCAATGGAGATAAAAACTGTATCAAGAGACAAATTCCAAGCCTTTGGGTCCCTTGGCTGTGGGTCTTCTAGGGTGGTGTTCCCATATTTTCACACACTTTCTTCTCCTTGGGACATCCGCAAGGACCCCACTTTCCTCACCTTTTATTTCTAAATTTCTACACAAAATTTGCTTTTTGTCAAAACCCATATTGAATCCTGGGTATAAATAGACCCCAACAAATGCAACAAACTACTCCTTAATACAAGCACATTAAACTACCCCTACCTTTCTTGTTCCACACTTTCACTACCCCTTCTTCAACTCAACTCAGATCACGCCCATGGAAACCCAACTTGACTACAAAACCAAAAGAGCAAACCCCACTTCCCCAACGAGCTTGAAGCTCTTTGGCTTCAGCGTCCATGAAGACATCACCATGGAAGAGGAAGACGAGGTCGTCATGCATGATGACGCCGAAGACACAACCACCAAGGCCTCTTCCACTTCCCCATCTGACTCGCCGGACTCCGCCGGTGCCGGTTCCGGACCTCCGTCCTCCGGCGACCGCAAATACGAGTGCCAATACTGCTGCCGAGAGTTCGCAAATTCACAAGCACTTGGTGGACACCAGAACGCGCACAAAAAAGAGCGTCAGCAGTTGAAGCGTGCGCAATTACAGGCCACGCGAAACGCCGCCGTTTCCTTCGCGCGTAACCCTATGATCTCCGCCTTCGCCCCACCGCCGCACCTGCTGGCTCCGCCGGGGTCCATGGTGGTCCCGGCTGCTCCATGGGTGTACGTGCCACCACGTGCCGCGCCTCCTCCTTTCCACGTGTCAGTATCGCACGGTTGTGCGTTCCCGTCGGCGAATGGCCACAACGGGTTGAGTAGTAATAACAATAGCAACGTTACCATAACGGGTGTGAAATCCGCGGGTGCAGGGATGTTTCCCTATGTTGGCGTTGTAGGTGATTCACAATTAGCTTTGTCAACGGTGCAGGTGCAGGCCCGGGCCCACCACGCTACGGTTGATGGGCCCTCTTTGAGTAGGTTCTCCAAAGCGGATGGTGGGCCCAAATTTGATGATGCATGGGGCTTGGACTTGCACCTTAGCCTTGCGCCAGCTGCGCCGTGACCTCTTGGCTCGGCTCGGCTTGAAATTCAGTGAGTGTAACCGTCTCTTTGTTCAGGCTTGACGCGCCGTTTAAGGGCATATATATATTGGCTGTTTCAGCTTCCTATATTGTACATTTTCATATTTAATTGCTATTTTTTCACGTAAATTATTTCACTTAGTACACATTACAACTGCTCATATAAATTCACATCCACTAATTTTCCTTCTCCTTTTCTTTCCTACCATTCAAAATTTGTACATCACCAATCTGCATTTATAAGTCCATTTTTTTTTTTAATTTTAATTTTCGTCTTACTATACGCTTAAAAGGATTTAAGAAGACTAATAAATAATTAATAACCGTACCTAATTAATAAATAAAATTAGTACCTTAAACTCAAGAAAACATATCTTACTCTTTAGTGAGTTAATTTGTGTACGTAACTTATATAAGTTATTGTTTAGATCTCATCAAAGTTTTAGCTCACTTATATAAAATTATCGCAACAATCAATTTAGTATCATTAATAAAGATGCTCATATTTGTAATCTTTAGCATGGAATCGGTGCACTATTCTCGTAGAGCACATTGTGGTCCATTAATATAATGAAAGGATGCTAATATACCTTTCAATAACCAGAAAACATATGATTAGCTTTTTAATTAATTTTTAAGCCAGAAAAGTCTTGCTAGTGGGCAAGCGACTACATTAATTTAAGAGAATTAAAACGTCAATTTGTATATCAGATGTTTATGTCTGGATTGTTACTATAACATCTTGGATTGGGGAGAGTGACATATCTGATATTTATTTTATCGTGTTCAAGATTTGTAGTCTGGATTTGGATTTTTTACCAGGATGTTAATTAATACTATAACCACATATATTCTTGTGGTGAAAAATAAATTGAAGTGTTTACACAGTCATGAACAGCCCTCACTGGTTCCTATATTACCAACTATATGTTTAGACAGGCTGTACACAGAAAGTACAATCACTGTGAAAAGATTATACCATTGATTTAATGTTGAGTAAAATAATTTCAAACCATTAAACGTAATAAGATGGGTTTCAAAATTATTTTAGCCGTAAATTTTTAGTGAAAGGTATTTTTATTAGAAAATAGCAGATTGTGATTGTGAAATGTTCAAAACTTTCTTCACATCATGAGTAGTCTGTGAAAGTATTGTACTTAGTTGAGGTGAAAAATGAGAAAAAGATAAAGCATTCCAACGTATGGTAACTGCCCAATACTCGTTACATGGTATCAGAATAAATATATATATATATATATATATATATATATATATATATATATATATATATATATATATCTTACATCTGTAGATATGATTATCTAAGTTAGCCACCAGAGTTTTAAATGAGATTTGTAGCAACATTTTCATTAACCTTTAAGTATTCTGGAATTAGAGATAAATATGGGAATTAAGGCCAAAATCGCAGTTTCAAAAACATTATTAGTAGCCACCAAGGAAGATTTTATAAGTGTGTATTAAATTAGGTTAGATAGATTTCGACACATATTGTGCAGAACGTCGTACGCAATCTTTTTTACCTTGGTTTCATGGTTTTATTGCTTCTGTCCTTGGATCAATGGTTAAAAGAGGCGCTGATCGTGAGAATAACAATACTGTCAGAATCACGTGGTCACAACATATGAAGCTCTATGTCTATTATTGAGCAATGACACGATTCAAGGAATGCTTTGAAAACGAAAAATGAACAATAATTATTAAATTTTACTCAAGTGTAAAGGGGAAGTTTCTGGGTAAACATTTTGTGCAACATATGATGGGTGAGGAGAGGAATGATAACTGGTCTGTTTCTTTCTGTCACCATGTTATAATGCCACATTTGATGCCTTATCAAACACGAATACCTTATTGCTGATTGGAGACATCAATGAAAAAGCAAATAATTGTGTCCCTTGTTACATAAATGGTCCATATAAATATATATGCTTCAATAACAGTAACCATGCAAGAAAGAGATAGAATCTTGGATCAAGATTGACGTATTAATTAATTCCATCGTTCCCTTAATTGATTTCCAAGATCTTTATTATGTCTCTCAAAGAACGTGAAATATTATTGCAATATTTCTAGACATTAAGAGCTTCTATTAACCCTTCGATGGTTTGTTGGTACCTTATTTTCTGCTTCAACACAAAAGAGTTGATAAAATGTCGGACCAATTGCAAGAAGATTAATATCTGAGAAAAGACGATTTGGAAATGCACAGTTTATTTTGATTAGCTGATTGAAAAAAAAGTGTTTCATTCTACTACGATCTTTCGTTGTCTTCCATAATTCACTGAACAAACTTTATATCTATGTTCAATAAGTTGCTGTCCAAACACAAGGATGGTGACAGAGAGGGTTTTTATTTGTTGAGAAAATAATAGACAAGAATTGCTGCTTACTCTGAAGAGACTTGTGGGTAAGAGTAAGACAAGCCTTTAGTAATATTTAAAGGGGAAAGTTTTAATTAGAAAATAAATTATTTATCACATTAAAAATATAAAAAAAACCCAGCCCACTCCAGCATTAGAAAGTTTCTTGTTATGTAAAAATATGAGAGAATCATTATATATAATGCATATGCAAAGACACCATTTTCGATTTTGAACTCAACCCACCATCGAGATCATTGTGTCAGGGTTTGTATATCGTATATTAATATTTTATTTCATAGCAAAAACTTTTTATCCCATGATAAATTGTGGTAGCTTGTTAACATCAGTATCTTTTTCAAAGATTATTAAAGGTGATATATATATAAACAGTTGTGAAGAAATAGTTTGAGGTCCAAAATTATATCTCAACAAGAACCCTTTCTTAAGGACAGAAACGAATAAATTTTGGCGAAGAGAGTGATGAGGTAGCTAGAAACGGTCATGTTGACAAGTGGTATATTCCCAAAATTCTCGATCTTTATATCTTTCTCATGACTTAAAGTGAAGTTCAGAAATATTGAATGTATACTAAATGGAATTAGGATAACACAAGGTCGGTGCTTTTGCCACCCATTATGTATATATATCGAAATCTTTTATTCAAACATGTCAAACCCAAAAGAAGATTTGGTCACTTTAAATAAAAGCTAAGGTGGATGATTCTATCTGCCTAGCTTAGCAAAAATCTTGGTTTTAATTTATCTTAGTTGGAAACAGGTGGAGTTGGTTTCGGAAGAGGGGTTAAGGGAAGAAGAATATGAATATTTTTAGATTTTATTAAGAGGTTAGATATGCTTTCGGTTTTACCTTTCTCTTATTTTGCTTGCTTGGATTAGTGATTTTGATTTTGATTTGTGGAAGAACAAAAAGGTTGGTTCATTTTGGAACCATGATGATGATACATTTGAAAACTTGGGCAGTTAGAAAAGATTGTTGCTTCTTTAGAGCTTTTCAACACAGTAGAGTTAATTATCCTTTGTGGTTGGTGAGGAAAGAAACTAAGAAACCTTTACACAATAGAATTAAAACATTATTAGCTGTGAGTCCGATATATCGACCCTACTGTGTTGAACTCCTAAGTTAATCTAACATGGCTTACAAAAAAAGTCACCAACTAGTCAAGCTTTCTTGTAAATTTTAACCCTAACCCATCTTGTGGTTTCTTATTAGTCACTTTAATCCAATTAGAAACATGATAAAGTTTGTAAGTGTTCATAAAAAAAGTGGTGTTGTTAGATATTTCATTTTTTTTTTCTTTTCCACTTTTGTCTTATTTTTCTTTCTATTTTTGTTTTGGTTTTCTGGCTACATATATTATATTTTTCTGTCTTCCTTTATTTTTCTCTCTTTCGTCCTCTTATACATCCCAAAAATGGAATGTACTTTCACCATTTTTTTAAAGAAAATTTAGCCCTCCAAGCATGCATGTAGCTTGGGACCGTGAAATTTTAATTGGTTCTTAATTGGCTTGAGCTTGATGAAGAAGTTAAGAGAGAATAGCTCAGCCATTACGCTCATGAAGTGTATTAGACATCATGTCCAATCTACACGAAAACAAGGTTTGTTTGTTATAGCAGATAGTGACTTTTGCTCATTACTCTTCTCCGAAAGTCTGTCTTTACGTATCATAGCTTTGCACAATTGGTCAATGAGGATTTCACAACTATGATGTAAAGGGACATTGTAGGAGTTGGAAGATGACTAAGACAATATTTTTCTCCTTTCTTTTTCATCTCCATCCCCACAAACTTGGACATTCATTGGCTTCCCCATGTTATCTCATTGTGTGTGTTTGTTTGGAAGCAGGTAGTTGGTTATAATTTTAAGAGAAATTCTATCCATATTTTTTTTTTTAAAATAAATGTGAAGGAAATCTTCTAAACTTTATGATTTTCGATCAATTTTAGTCAATATTTTAAATGCGGATTGGTAGCATCTACCCTCTTAAAAAAATCCTATTTTAGAGCAATCCTAATTAAATTACACTCACACATTAAAGATATTAGCACCTTTCTTAGTAGGGATTTGAGTCTCAATTTTTGAAAGTTAATCTTTTTGCTAGACTCAACTTTTGTTAGTACGAAAATTCTATTATATTTACACTTTTAACAATTTTTCTATGATCAAGATAGGAATCCCTGTTTATATTACTTTTGTCTCTGCCATAGTGCAAAATATATTAGTAATTTTATTAATAATTAATATTTATTGAAAAGTTTATTAACTATCTTTAAATGAATATCTCCTTTCACATTTTTCATTTATATATTGAGATCAAGGATACAAGTCCATTTATTTCAAACTAACAATTTATTACTTGAGTTTAAGGTTTTTAATTTCACAATTAAGAAGAACAACACATGTTTTAAATTAGGGAGATAAATTGTTACCTTTTCCTCAGTATTTGTAAAATTATTTAATTGAAGACTTAACTGGAATAAAAATTTTAATATTTCCTTCAAAATAAAAGTGTCAATCAATATGAAATAAAGAGAATAATAACACAGAGAAAAAAATGTAAAAAGATTTATAACAATATATCCCAAGAATAGAAAAAAAAAATGTAATTTTAAAATATCTAGCTTGATTAAACGAGATGAAGAATTATACATTATAATATATAGTGTGACATTATAGAATAGACAAGTTGTGAAATTTAGCGCGAATTGGCTAGAATAATAATGCATATGAAAGTCTTGCTTTTTGAATCGGACGCATGAGGTATAATCATTTTTGTTCGACCTTTTGCTTCCATTTGGCATATGCATGGTTGGGAAAAGGTAGAATAATCATGGCTGAGAAAATTATTTTCGATGGGGAAATTGAAAAAAGAGAGAAAAAGGGATAACATCTGAGACTTCTCAATCTTTGTTTTGCTGTATCACTTGAATATCATGAGCACAAATAGTATCTGTGTTAGTGCTATCATGAACTCAAAACTACTGTGAAACACTTCTTTTTGGTAAGTTCCATAAAACTAAATCTGTGGTATACTTACATTTGAAGTTTTCTGTAAAACTTTCAATTAGTCTTTATGATACTTTCAGCGCTATTGACTCAGGATACTTTTGTTTGCTTGTGTTTAGCACTTTTGATGACAGCTTGCTCTTGCATTTTTATGTTTTGTAATGCTATGATTTTGTTTGGTTATTGTACATCACTTCCAATGCTCTGGCACTCCTTGTGCTTCTTTCTCTTGTTTCTGAGAGGAATAATATCTGTCTTTACTTTTAAAAAAAAATCAACTATAATATTTAAGCATTTTAATAAGGTGAAGAGACTTTTTCTTAGGAGGGAGTGAGGAAAAAATACTAATTATTAAACTTTAGTACAAATGAACAGAGACATATCAAGTTACATGACTGTGATTTGCAATAAAAGAAAATTCAACAATAACAAAAATTTTGGAGAGACTGTTAGCCATATATTGTCGCTATGTTTCTCATTTAATAGTTGCTTTGAAGCATTTTTTAAACCTTTGTATATAATTCTTTAGATTGATTGTTCTAGCACGATGATTCAAATAATCTAAATTGTTAAAGACAACGATCTAAGGTGTTACAACAACTCTATAAATTCCATAATCTCTAAATAATTATTTTTTTTAACAAATTAAGAAAATTAGTCATATGCTAGAAAAAAAAAAAAAAAAAAAAAAATATATATATATATATATATATATATATATATATATATATATATATAATCGAGAGTAATTTAAATATATTTCCTTTTAATTTTTTAAGATGTTTTTTAAAAATAAAATCTTAATAATATATTGAATTCTAAAATAAATAATATCTCAAATAATTAATTTTAACAATGTTATCTTAATAACTTGAAAATTGAAATATTAAATTTATGAATAATTAAGAGAAGTGTTTTAGGAATGTATTAATTTTATGAACCAAGGACGATTGTTAGGTTACTGATAGGCACACAATACTAGAATATATGGCTGGGTGGAACATTTTTTCGAATCTTCTCATAAAAATGCACCTCATATTAATGGATTGTTTTATTGTCCTTGTCTAAATGTTTGAATAAAAAAAAAGGTCTAAATGTTAGAAATAAGAGAGCATGTGCTTTGGGAAGCGTTTGCAAAAGTTATACACAATGGGAATGACATTGTGAATTATTTCAAATACGGAAAAAGTATGAATTATCTATCAATTAGAGGATGCGATACATATATGAGTAAGCAAACGTATATGTCAATTTGAACAGTGATGTGCACACACCTTTAATATTTTGGATCTAATTATTTCACACGATTACTAATGATTCAGAAATTATTCAATTCGAAAACAAAAATATTAATGATGAAATGCTCACGTTGTTGGGCGGAGAATACCCGTTCAATATAAATAATTTATATCACTACTATAAAAAAAAATAATCCTAAGTTATTTAATATATTGTTTGATCCAACCTGTACATGATATAAAGAAAGTCTAGCACCCAATGGACGTAGGATATAAAAAACATTACATGTTAGCTCCAATCAATGCATATATTAAGGATAAAATAATTTGATGAGTATCAGAGCTATCTCAATGCAAAGACAAATATGAAGATATAAGATAAATTAACTCCACTGATAGTATATAAAAGGATTTATATATTTATACTTAGCATGTTGTAAATTGTCTAAAAAGGAAAAAAAAAAAAGTTTTTAAGAGAGTTAATTTATATATAAATATGTGTGATGTGTGTTGGGAGGATAATAAAGGGATCGAATGATAGGTAATAATGTATGAATAAATTAATTGAAAACATGATATACCAATTATATGTATTTATTTGCTGTAATATTAAACTGTATCATCTTGTCGTTTTGACTTGAGTTCAATTCTCTTATTTTTCTTCTTAGTAGATGATATATAAATTTTACTATAATTTTCTTTTTTTAGCCGGGAAGGAGCATACCTTCATTAAATCTGAACATTTTGTAACGAAAAGAAAAGTATCATGATATTATATGTGGAGGTAAAAGACCTAGCCATTCATTTTTAAGTGGTTATACTTTCTTTATACTAGGTCTTCATCTGCATTTGGATGTCCTATCTTAGGCACTTTTCATGGAGTTTGTGTCAATGGTCATCAACCTAGGCTAGCTAAGAAAACTTTATGTGTTAATTGCCCATAAAGATCGGTTATAAAAGATGAAGAAAGCGTGTGTGACATATAAGCCTCCACTACACAAAGTATTTAATTCTTTGAAGCCATAGAAATCATTTAACTTTTACTCAAAAAAATTAAAGTGAGTGATGAGTCTTCATCTGTTGGTTGACATGCAGCACGATTGCTTCACCTGACACATTGGTAGATTGATTAAATTACGTGACTAAGTTGGGGTGATTGAAGAACAAACAAAGCATGAAGTATTTTCGTGTGCAACAATCCGAAGTTTAGTTTGAACTTTTTCTCACGCGATGGTAACCATTCAGTCAACCAACCAGTTCTTGGAAGTTGGAAAAAGAAAGGACGACAAAAGAACACTGATCCAAAGCCGCACGATCCGGCTTTGCGTGATGTTAATGCCAATGGTGGGGTCTTCAACTATTCACGCAAGTCTACCTCAAATTAATGTCCCATTCACATTTCATCACAACACCAACAACCAAAATTGGAAAAGTTGTAGGCAAAAAGAAAAAGAAAGTATTAGCAAAAGCATCGATCCAAGTACTTTAGCTTGTTAGGAAGGATGAAGATTTAGGCCAACCATGTCTCAAGGTTGTAACAAATAAGATGATTTTCTATTTGATATCAGTCTCAGTTAGCAATTCTCCTGTTTGAATTTTGAAATATCTTTCTGCTAAAGTGTAGAAGAATTTGGATTATCATTCAATTAAAAGTGATTATTTATAACACCTTTTTTTCATTTTTAAAATAACCACTTAAGAGTCACATGCAACATACAATTAATAATGCTACAACATGTGTGTGCCTTTATGAACAGTTATATTTTCCGTGAGTGTTTCCACTTGATGTAGTGCAGGAATTAGAACCTACGAAGATACTCTGAATTTCTAGTAATTTCTAGTTAGGGTTTAAGACTGGTACAATAGCTAACATTGGTCAAAGTATACTTGAGCTAATTATAAGTATATGATTTACAAGATTGGAGTGATAATGAGTGATGAACACAGTGATTATCATTGAGTACCATGGTGTGCGTACATTCTAACCTATTCCCTTGAAAGTGGGGTCCTTAGGTGAGGGATTCATTTAATAGAATACTCAGACAACCCAACATAAGGTGCGTGTTCTTAGGGTTCCATGAGTCATTGGACTTCACCATGAGTCTGGCCCTTGCATAAGAAAAATATTACGTATGAAACTGGAAAAGAATGGTTGAAAAATAATCACAAAGTATAAATTTAACTTGTTTTGTAAATAATTTGTTTTCATAAAAAACTTTTCCAAGTGAAAAAACTTTACCAACATGTTAATATATAAAGCATCCATGTTTTGGCACAGTGGTAGTTATAAACTATTTAGGAGTCTTATCAGTAAAAAATGAAGTGGTAGGAACTGTAAGGACCAGTTTATGCGAAACTAACACTTATTCCTTTTATTGGATTATATGAAGTCTGTTACAGTGACTAGCTATCAAAATTTTAGGTGAAACATGTGTGATTGTCCCCGACTTGTCTCGTACTTTTGATAAAGTTAGATTGCCTTGTTTCCTAGCGTGCAGCTGTAATAGATACGAAATTTATTGCTTCACCGCCGAAAAGGTTATTTTTCATCACTTAATACTCAGGCACCAAAACTTGTATCCCTTTCTCACGCGTAACTCTCAATTTTCCTTTTTTTCTACTACTTCTCATGCAAGTTTCGTTTGGTTCATGATTTGCATATACCTACCTTACAAGATTTTATGACCCTAATGTTACAAATTCTGAGATTGCAGGACAGGAAGCAGCAACGAAGATACAAGGTATAAAGAGCTTCCTTTGTACCACATAATACTGTATACCAGATATATTTTTATGGATAGCAACTTAGAGACAAATATAGCTTAAAGTTTATTTAACTTTTTAAGGCATATTCTTAGCTTAGGGCATGCATGTATTGTTGATGTCAAATAAGCTCTCACATTTTCTTCGAATGAAATTTCCAATTGCGGTCTTAAAGATGCCGAAAATACCAGCAGATGAGATGAGATGCTTTGTTTGAACGGCTAACCTTGTTAACGCAATAACGTCATACACAGAATAGAGAATATGTGACCAAAATAGCTAATTTTTTCTTTTACTCCAAAACTTGAAATACAATATGCCGTTTGGTACTTGTGAAGCTGAAAAGCAAGACAAGACCATTCGAATTTCTATCCGTTTTATCTTTTTATCCTTTTCCACTGTGAAAGAGGAGATGGATAGATAACTGATAAAGGTGAAAGGGTGGAAGATATTTTAAGGCCTGACATGCATGCTCCAGAGGAAGTAGCAGTAGTAGTAGTAGTGTTGGAATGGCACAGTTGCTTCGTACGTCTTTCTAATTTCTATGGTTCCAAAAGCTTCTGTGGTCAAGTTGGAGACAAACGTTTGCGGTGCATATGAGAGTAGTTAGCAGAAAAAGTTGGTTGAGGTCTCTGCTCAAGGTTCTTCATGTACTTCAACTCTAGGGGCTTTTATTTAACAAAGAGATAAAGATGGGACCCAAAATTGTTCTCTGAAAAAAAGCTTGATTGACTGCTATTGACGTGATTTTTGAATGTAAGTTTAAGCTATGAGCTAAAACTTCAAAGGACGCGGAAAAAACAAAATATATGTATCCCACACGACCACTAACATCGTACCTCACAATTACTTATTATTGAGCTGTTTTTCTTTTTTCGTTTTTCTTTGTCTATCTTATCTTAAGTTTTTTTCAATCACTGGTAAAGGGGAGAGTCCTCCTCCTCGTGGTTTATGTGTAAGCAAAAATGGTGGTATCAGGTCCTTTTTGGCAGAACAATGTTCGGTGCTTTTTGAAGAAATGTGAGTGTCCCCACAAGAGCATTTTCCTTTGTGGTAATAACAGCCTATTTGCTTTATGCCAAGCTCTTGGGTTGTAGGCACTTTCAACTTTAAGAAAGGGGACAAGTTGAACGGTATTTGTGAGTTGGGATAGTCCTAAAGTGTGAAATGCACGGTGGAAATTAGCGGTGACGAAATTAAAATCATCCATAGATGTAAGACATTAATGGTTAAGTCCAACTATTATCATAATCTATTTGGAAGATTCGGTGTATCAGAAAAGTGGAATGAGGAGAAGGGCATCCATCTCTCCTAGAACTTGCTCGTCTACTCATTCCCAGCTATTACTACCAATTGCCCAAAAAGCACATGTACATATTTAATGCATGTTTTGCTTCCACTCATTAAGCTTCTTAAGATCCATATAACTATGCTTAAACTATGGCTGATTTTAGGATTTGTTGGCTCTGATCTAGTTTTGTTTTAAAATATGTCTTGTGGGTTAAACTTGATAAAACTATATAAATTACTTTTGTCTTTTATGAAACTTTTTTATTTATCAAAATAAATTCTCAATGAATGCCTAATGAATAATAGTGACTTTGAATTATTCAATAAGATAGTATTGCATAATCATTTATTGATTTGTGATATTATACATTTTTTTGAAGTTTGAAGTTTGAACTAAGCTAATCTTGTCCTGCTCTTAAAAGATATCTTCAAAAAATAAAATTGTGATAAATCACTAAACTCAAAAGTTGATAATATTTTTAATGTGATATTTCATTCAGTAACTTATCTTAAGAGACTTAAAGTTAGAATATTATTGGTAATATAAAACTCTTCTTTTTATCTTTGTAAACTATATTTACAACCTGAAGTTCGCTAAAGTAGTATTATTAAACTTAACTATAATATCTGAGATATTGTTCACTCTATATATAAATCGTGACAAGGAAATAATTTTTCATTAATCAAAAGGATTTAAATGTACAACTATATAAAAGGATCATGTTAAAATAATAATATAATTAAAAAACAAATTTGGAAATTTTGTGATAAAGACCTAAAATAATAGCATCGATAAACATTTGTTGTGGAAATAACTCCAACAAATATGGAATCCGTTTCAAATCATTTAAAACATACATTGAACCCATCTAAAAATATACTGAATTTAATTTCTTAAATGTTGACAAGTCTAAAGTCGTTTTGAATAATCTAAAACCTAAACCAATGCAATAAACCTTTTGATAAATGATGATAATTTTTAAGTAAAATTGCACATTTTTTTGCTCGTTACATGTGGATATTAAAATGTTGTCATAATTTGTTAATTGAAAACGAAATATTTAGTTTATAACAATGCCACTCATCTATAAATATATTTGGAAAATGTACTTATAATTAGTTCCATACTTGTTCAAATAATAACTTTTATCCTAATTTTATAGTCATTAAGTCTACACATGTTTGTTTTAAATCAATGGAGTTTTATACATAAATTGACAAAACATTGTCAGTCTTCCATGCTGAGAAAAAAAGAACTATTAGTTTTCATTAATGGTAATGCCACTGTAAGAATATGTTATTATTGATTAACAACAATTTTTAGTGGCATTTTACTTTTGTTGATATTAATGACAAATAATAAACAAAATTCAATCCAATTCAAAATATATATAATTAAGTTATTTAGATCGACTTTAATTCATTTATATTCATACAGTGAAGATAAACAAAGTCGTATCTTTGATTCATGTATGTAGTCTTTTTGATATTTATTATTTTGAAAAAAAAAAATTACATTATTGTATTATCACGACTAACCATATGAAATAATAATACATATGACTATATGACTAATTTGTATGTTCGTGATTTAACCATTAGATTAAATTCTTGATTTCTTTCATCAAAATGGGGTATTTTTTTTTAATTCATCAAAATAGATAATTTTTTAAAAAATTAAAGTAATGGATAAGTTGTGTTTTTAAAATAGGAATCGTGCATTCAAAACACGATTTGTATTTATAGAAGTAGAATTTTTAAAACACAATTTATATATTTTTTTATTTTTAAAAAAGACATTTGTTATTTATCTAACTTTTATTTTTCATTTTTAATTTTATTTTTTAGAAGACACGACTTCTCATTATTTTTTTAAGAAAACATATAAGTGCATTCCATCGTCCCACCCTTCAACTTTCTTATGATTTGATATTAGTGAAATTCTAAGTAATATTTTCGTATGATTTAGATTTATTCTTCATGATTTAGTGTTTTGTAATTTCGTAATACATGAGATTATGAGCTTCTTCACCACAACTTCATGAAAAGTAGTGCAAACAAAGACAAGTAACATCTGAATTGCTGTTAACACTGTCCAATTCATATCTCACAACATACTCACACCGTAGAGCAGGACACCACTTCATCTTCTTGTTGTTTTCAATGTAAGATCAAACAAAAATTAGTTGTACCTGATTCTTCTTGACTCACTTACAAATTTGTAGATAATGTCTCCACCCACATCACAATTGAGTTAGGGGCATCTAAGTTTCAAGCACCTTTTAGGCCTGCATTAACGTTTGCATATCTCACATTTAAGGGTTTTTGGGTTGAAAAAACCTATTTGTAAGGCTTCATGCTGTATTGAAAACCCTAAAACTCTGTGAACCTTTTCTTCATTGTTTCGTGCACTTTAACCATAACCAAACTCCACTCACGGTGAATGAGGAAAAGCATGCAGCAGTTCTTGGTATAAAGAGAAAGCCTCATGGGTCAGGATCCAACCTATGAGTCATTTTTAAAGTAAAAAAAAAAATCTTAATTAAAAACGAAGATAGTAAAACAAACATTTACTTAAAAAAGCCTTTATACACATGAAAAAAAAATTGACTCAATTTAAATCTAAACCCAAGACAATTAGGATAGGGTTGGGTTAGAAATATGTTAAGTTAGATTAGGTTGAGACCATGTTAAGTCAGTTAAGATAGGCTTAGGTCAACTCAAGCTGTGTCGAGTCCAAGTTGGGTCAGGTCTTAGTCATGTTGAGATAAATCAGGATAATATCAAGACAAGTTAACTTAACCCAAGTCGTGTCAAGTTGAGTCAAGTCAAGTCCAACTTTGATCAAGTTAGCTTAGTTTAAGATGAGCATGGCTCATGTTAGGCCAAAATGAGTCGAGCCCAAGTCAATATGAGTTGGCCTAAGTCAAGTGTTGGATCGAGTCTACACCATGCCAAAGAAGGCGAACAATCCAAGTTGGATCGATTTTAAGTCAAGTCAAGTTAGGTCAGGTCCAAATTAGGCCAAGTTGGGTCGGGTCTGCATTGTCCTAAGTTGATTTGAACCCACATCGATCAAAGTAAAGTAGGGCCTAGGTCAGGTCTTGTTAAGTTGGGATGAGACGGCATTGTCTGGGTCGGCCTATGTCGATTCAAGCCCATGTCAAATCGAGCCCAAGTTTGCTTGGATTCGCTCAGTTAACTTAAGTTAAGTTAGACCAAGGTCAGACCATGTTGGCCTAAGCTCAATTCAGATCGAGTCGAGTCGGGCCCAGGTTAGGTTGAGCCCCAATTAATAGAGGTTAGGTTGGGTTAGACCAAATTTATGCAAGGTTGTTGGGTCCAAAAAAAAGTTAGGCTAATTTGAGTTAGGCCCAATCAAGTTGAAAAGGGCCAGACCAAAATTAGTTTGGCTTGGGCCCAAGTCAGGTTGAATTGGGTTGAGTCTGGCCCAAGCTAAGATGAGACTAAGTGGAGTTGAGCCCGAGTTAGTTTGGGTTGAGTTCAAACGATGTCATGTTAGGTTGATCGAATCTAGCCCATATTAAGATGAGTTGGATCAAATTGAGCTCAAGTCATGCTTTATTAGGTTGAACAAAGCTCAAGTTGGGCTAGATCAAAGTCAGACAAAAAATCAAGTTGGCTCGGATCTAGTTAAAATTGAGTTGGCTTGGACCAAGGTTAGATCGAATTAGCTCAGGTTGAAGTCATGCCAAGTTATGTCGCACCCAACTAAATAATCATATTTCATTTCATCACATCCATAATTTACATCACACATTTCAAATTCTAGATAACTCAATACACTCACATAATAACTCATAAACTTACATATCCAATTTATCATTTTAAACCATATATTCCCACATAAAAATAAATATTAATAAATTTCAATTCACCAATCATCATATTATAATTATATTGAAATATAATAGCTTGATAAATATAACAATTTAGATAAATATAAACAATTTTAGTATTAGAAACATTTAAAAACATGTTATTTGAAGTCTAGAAAATCAGTCAGTTTACTTCCACTAAACAAATGTATAAATTCGCTCAGCCACCATTCTTCTCATTCGATCAAAAGTTTGCTCACCTAACAACTTTAATTCAACATTTTTGTCCTGTTATATAATAATTAATTTAACAAAAATATGTTGGTAAGGAAAATATATGATTAATACCAATGATTTTAAAGATAAGTTTAGAAAATATAATTATTAACAAATTTAAAATAATAACTAAATTAATTATTTTTTTAATTTTTATGGATTTCTTAAATAGTGTAGTATTATAAAAGGACCAAAAAATAGTTATTAAGAAATAATTTGAGTTGAAAATTTATTGTTACAAAGATGTTTGCAAACAAGTATAAAATTTATTAATGCATTATCTTTATGGGATTTTTAAATTTGACTGTAGTATTATCAGAATAATCTAATCAAGACAATAATGTTATTATTTTATCTGATTTTCTCTCCCTATTTTTGATGTATTTATTGGTATAGTTATGTATATAATTGAAAGTTTTTCTTATGCTAATTTGTATTAATTATTTTATTTACTATAATTAAATTTTCATTTTATTCCTTAATACTATGTCTAAGGCACAAGAAGTCTTAAAAATTAAAACACAGCTTCTGGATCTCCATTTTTCCTTTTTCTTTTCTCTCTCTCCCTCTCCCTCTCCCTCTCCAAAGCTCTCCTTTCTCTTTAATTTTCCTTCTCTATATCTCATATATTTAGAATCTAGCTTAGGAGTTAAGGATCATTTCTAACAGATCAGAATCTCAAATAGAGTAAGTTCATATTTGTTGTAAAGATTCCTTAATCTATGATTTTCCTTAGGTTTTTACCATCAAACTTAGTAGGGACAGTTGAAAAAAAAGTATTTCTCTCAACTTAATTAAGATTATACTAAAATTTGGTTTTGTTCTGATAGCTTGTTCTAGATCCCTAGATTTTGGGATTAGGATCTTTGTTGGATATTTGAGGAACTGTTGAATATATCATCATTAGGTAAAGAAAGCTAGTAATTGTTTTTTTATACTAGTTAGTTACTTCAAATAAAATTCTAGGATAAAATATTTGAATATGTGATTATTAGTGCTTAAGTCTTTCTTGCAGGTCTGGCTGGTCCTTAAGCACTGAATCTGAATGAGTTTGATTTTTTTTATCTTCATTTAGTGTGATTAATTGATTTGATTTGAGTTATGATGTTAGAAAGTAACATATGAGAACTTTCGGTTGTTGTTTGATGGATTAAATATGAGTTGTGATAAAACTTTGATAGGTATGACCTGTGAATATGTCTTTATGCATGTTCGATTGAGGAATTGTATATGATATTGTGAAATTATATAAAGTGGTAAAGTTTTATTGAGATTATTGGAATTGAAATGGAAAGTGAATGAATAGATAAATGAAAGTTAATGATGTATGATATGAACTGTATGTGATACACATGAGAAAACATCTGGCTGAGAAATAGGATGTGCATTGGCTAAGGATCTGGGTTAACAATTGATATTCTGACTCTACTAGTAATAGGAATCAAATACACGAATATTACTAGGTAGTAAGAGTTGAAGGAGGTTCATATGACTGAAACTGCAGCATAAAAAAGGGTTGGTCAGGACAGTTATATGGATTAACCCTGTCATATGAGATTAATGGTGATGAGATGAGACACACAAATTAGGATAGTATGACAGGTGCAAATTATCTCAGAGTCTATTCAATGCACGAGTCTTCCGGAAGTAGATTGAGTCTATCTATATTATGTACTCTTTTGAGTTGGATGATAGATGTTGTAAATTGATTGTTATGTGTTAAATGATTATAACTCTGATTATTTGAGATTAACTTGGATATTTTGAATTACTAGCTTACCCTTTCTTGTTTGTGTTGTGTGTTTATTTCTACTGCAATAATGGTGTTATACACAAGAATAGATAATGTTGCAGACGATATTATGGAAGATGCTCTTGAATGAGCCCCAGTTGCAGCTTTAAAAGCTTCTTGAAAAACTCTTATTTTGTTTATATGCATATGTATGTAAATGTAATTAGTTATGTTTTAATCCCCTATGAAGAGGGAAATCTTTTGAAGTACAATGTCAATGAATGATTGATGTATGTATCTATATTATGAATTATTTTTTAACTACTGATTTGGATAGATTAGATGTTATAAATAATTTATGGGGTGTTACATTTATGGTATCAGAGTCGTTCGTCCTTAGGATAACCTGAAGATAGTGAGTTTACTATGTTTCTTATGCATGTAAATTTTGTTTAATTTTAGTTGAGAAACATAGGCAAAATGTTTCTAGTTGGATGATTGATAAATGATCTTTGAAATTTTGGTTGCGTTTGAGTTGAAATGATTGTTATGAATGAAGAGAAAAATATTAAGAAAAGAATCTTGATAAAGTGGTGAGGGTGCACACTCATAATTAAATCAAGATGATTTTCTATCTTAATTTTAAATATTTGAAGTATGTTTTTGGTGATTAATTCTATTATGCATTAAACTTCATGTTAGACATATATTGGATTTTAGTGTACAAATGTTTTCTTGTAATTGAGTATTGTTTGTGGACTTTTGAAGTTTTCTTCTAGGTTAAAAGTTTTACACCAAAGTTTGTTTTAGTATAGCTCTTTGGTATTAGGTAGGTGTTTCGATGTTATGGATAGACACTGATTCTAAATGAAGTTAAGAGGTTTATCTTTGAAAAATCTAAATATAATTTTTTTTTAGATAAATTGACTTTATAACAATTCCATTCTTTTTAGTTTGGCATGAATATAAAGTATATCTTCAAATAAGAATGATAGAAAAGGATATATATA